>Ga0247814_10000272_pt1 | contig 45293 bp, 68 predicted proteins | sample UWRJL179409R1_FD_179947 | JGI IMG/M metagenome (GOLD analysis project Ga0247814, IMG submission 179947) | Plant litter microbial communities from Arlington Agricultural Research Station in Wisconsin, United States - UWRJ-L179-409R-1 | ecosystem: Environmental > Terrestrial > Plant litter >... | reverse complement strand
CTTTGTCCGCCAGACCTCGACGTGGGCAGCGAACAACGTGTGGATGGGCGACTCGGCCTGGTCCCTGGTGGCCGGATTGGACGCGCCATGAACCTCGACGAAAACATGTTTTTCAAGCGGATCGTCGCCCGCCTGCGCAAGGATCTGCCGGCAGGCAGCGGCGCTCAAGGGCCTACAGGAGCGACCGGAGCAACCGGGCCGGTAGGTAGCCAAGGACCGCAGGGCGATCGCGGCGTGGCGGGGCCATCCGGGCCGCAGGGATCGACCGGTGCGACAGGGGCGGCGGGCGCTGTCGGTGCGCAAGGCCCGATTGGCTTGACCGGTGCGACTGGCGCCGCAGGCGTTGCGGGAACCCAAGGCGCAAAGGGCGATACCGGTTCGCAAGGTCCGATTGGCTTGACTGGTGCTCAAGGCCCGCAGGGCGATGTCGGCCCGGCCGGCGCCAAGGGCAACACTGGCACGGCCGGCGCGGATGCCAAGCGCATCGACACCTACACAGGCACGACCGACGCCAATGGTCTGGTGGCGATCACCTACACGTCGGCCTTCGCGGCCACCCCCAGCATCCAGCCCGAGCCGCCCACGGCCAGCAATCAGGTGTGGACGAGGGTGACCAGCACCACCACGGGCTGTTCGTTGCGCCTCGTGCAGCGCGCGGCGGTCACCGTGCTGGGCCTGGAGGTGCTGCTGGCGGGCACCACGAACGTGGCCGGCGCGCCCGCACGGGTAGTTGTGGTCGCCGCGTGATGGTGGTATGCTTGGGCTTCAATGGACTGGGAGAACCCGGTCGACCGCTCGGCCTGGCGTACGCAGGCCATATGCCAACGTCGTGAGACGCAGCCACCATCCCGGTGCAGACCCTCCCAAGGAGCCGCACAACATGAAACCAGCAACCAAACGCATCCTCGAAGCCCGCATCCGCGAGCAGTATCGCCATGCGCAGAACGAGGACGAACAGGCGTGCGAGGAAGAAGGCCGCGCGTATGGCCGCCGCGTGCACGCCAACGAATGCCGCGAAGTAGCCGCTGAGCTGCAGGCGCTGCTCGATGCGGCGTTGGCTGAACCAGAGGCCGACGAGCCGCTCAACGTAGCGCGCGATCCGTACGCCCGCGAAGTCCAACACGTCGACACCCCCGACGAAGAACCCGCCGGCATTCCGCCGCATGTGTGGCTGTATCGCAACATGCTGACCGACCTGCAGGCCGTGGCGCCGCTGGGCCGCGACGAGACCAATGGTCAGTACGCGGTGGCGATCGATCAGCTGACGCCCGAGCAGCGCAGGATTCCGCACGTATGGGATCAACTGCCGCCGTCCGAAGTTCCGGCCTCGGCTACCGCGCACGAGGTGCAGTGATGCGCATCGTGCTCCTGACCTTCGACACGGCCCTGACGCAGCCCCAGGTGGACAACATGCGCGCCGAGGCGCAGCGGCAGATGGGCGGCGACTACATCGTCATCGCGCTGCCGCGTGGCGTATCCATGACGATGGTCGACGAGCCGGGCGAGTACATGACGCGCTGCGCGGCGGGCGTCAAGGCGTTTGCCGATACGATGCAGGTCGAGGTGGCCGGCGACGTCGAGACGAACGAGATCGCGCGACGCGCCCGCCCCGGCGTGCCCTACCCACATCTGTGGATGCGCAAACCTGTTATCCCTCACGCGCTGCGGGGCGCTATCATGGTGGCGGATGGCCTTGAACGTGCAGTGCCGTGGGAAATGCTCGACGAAGCACAGCAGCGCGGCCGCACGCCAGAACCTGCAACGTTGCTAAAAAGCAACACGTAACCCTATGCGAGTTGTCATCCGAGAAACATTCCTCCCGAGCAACGTTGTTTTTCTGCAACACCCGAGGGGGTTGTCAAAAGTGCAAGTAGTTGCTTTCGGTAAGGACCGTGCCGAGCCTCTTTTCAAACTCTAACCCACAACTTGCTGACCTGAAACTTACACCATGGCAACTCGAAAAACCCGATCCGACAGCGCGACCGCAGCGATCAACGCGGCGAAAAATGCGGCCTCGCCGGACCTCCGGCCACCGGCCCACGTGCAACTTTCGACGGACGCCGAGCCGTACTTCGCCGACATTGTGCGCGCACGCGCACGCGAGGAATGGAACGAACACCAGCTGACGATCGCCGCGCAACTGGCTGAGTGCATGGTGGAGCAAGAGGAAGTGCGCGCCGAGCTGGCCCTCGACGGCCGGGTGCTGACCAACGAGCGCGGGACCAAGGTGGCCAATCCGCTGGTGGGGATCAACGAAGCGCTCGCGCGCCGGCAGATGGCCCTCGGCCGTTCGCTGCAGATGATCGGCCGTGCCACCGGCGACCCGCGCGCGCCGACGGCCAAGCGCAAACTCGAAGCCGGGGCGCGTAATCTTCGCAAGGAAGTCGAGCAGGAAGACGATCTGTTGGCATGAAGACGTCGACCGTGGTAGAGTCTGGGTGTCGGATAGGGGGCACCCGAGAAGCTGGCCGACTACCAGCTTCCGACAACTTCCACAGTCGCCACTCGTCAAGGACCGCCATGGACTACCAGAAAATATACACGGCTTTCATCGCCGATCGCCGCGCCACCGAACACCTCGCCGAGATTCTCGGCTACTCCGAAAAGCACCACATCGTGCCGCGCAGCCTGGGCGGCGACGACGCCCCCGGCAACCTGATTCGCCTCACGCCAGAAGATCATTTTTTCGCGCACCTGCTGCTCGCCAAGATCCACGGCGGCAAGCTGTGGCTGGCGGTTGTGCTGATGACGGCTTCGCATAGCCGGTGTTACGGCGAGTCGCGGCGCTTGCATGGGTTCGCCGCGCGCGAGGCCCAGCGCAATAAAGCCCCGGACGAAGAAACTAAGGCCCGCATGCTGGCCACACAGCAGCGCAAAGCGCCGCGATTCCGATTCGCGTGCATCGCCACCGGCGAAATATTCGAGGGCACGACACTGGAAATCCAGCACCACGCGGGCATCTCGCAGGCGGCCGCCTCGAAGATCGGAACCAAGCGCGCCAAGACCGCGAGCGGCTGGTGCCTGGAGGAGAATTTGGGCTCGCCTCTCGGCAAGATTGATCCGACCCCGCGCCGGTTTGTACACAAGGATGGCCGGGTGTTCGCTGGCTTGATGTTTGATTTTCGCCACGCTTTTAATTTAGACGCGGGCCTAGTTTCCCGTATGGTGCGGCAGGGCGGGACGTGCCAAGGGTGGAAATATGCCGCCTAAAAAGAATTTGACCCGAGGCGAGAAGATATGTTCCTTTATGGAAAAGTATCTGATTGTCCCCGAGGGGGATCTGATCGGGCAGCCTTTCCGGCTGATGCCGTTTCAGCGTAATTGGATCTTAGAAGTTTTCGATAACCCGCACGGGACGCACACGGCGATCCTTTGTATCGGCCGAAAGAACGGGAAAACTAGCCTGATAGCCGGTCTTCTGCTGGCGTTTATCGCCGGCCCGGAGACGGTGCGCAATAGCCAGATCGTCAGCGGCGCGATGTCATTAGAGCAAGCTTCGCTCGTGCACGCGCTCGCCGTAAAAATGATAAACATGTCGCCGAAGCTGGCCGAGCGGATCAAGATTTTCCCCTCCGGGAAAAAGCTGCTGGGTTTGTCGGAGAATGTCGAGTACAAAGCGCTGTCGGCGGAGGCTAAAACGAAGCACGGTTTGAGCCCCCGGATTCTCGTGCTCGACGAGCTCGGCCAGGTGCGCGGACCGTCCGACCCGTTCGTCTCCACCCTCCAAACAGCGCAGGGCGCCTACGAGGACGCCATGCAGTTGATCATCAGCACCCAGGCGCCAACCGACGTCGACATGCTTTCGCAGATGATCGACGCCCAGCGCGAGAACCCGGACCCTCATATCGTCTGCCACGTCTACGAGGCGCCGCCGGAGGCGGCCTTGGACGATGAGGATGGGTGGCGCGCGGCCAATCCAGCCCTCGGGGTGTTCCGATCGCTCACCGACATGCGTAAGCTGTGCGCCAAGGCCAAGGCCACTCCGAGCTTCGAGCCCGAGTTCCGCAACCTGAACCTGAACACCCGGACCGAGGCCAACGCCCCATTCGTCAGCCGATCGATATGGGAAGCCAACGGCGCCGAGCCCACCCACCGCAAGCGTCCGCGTGTTTTCGGGGGTCTGGACCTGGCCAGCGTGCACGATTTGACCGCGTTGGTGCTGGTCGACGCCGACGACGGGAGCGTTTATCCATGGTTTTGGCTACCAGAACATGGGCTAAAAGAGAAGTCCGAGAAGGATAAAGTGCCCTATGACCTGTGGGAAAAGCAAGGATTTTTGCTGACAACCCCCGGAAAAGCGGTACAATACCGCCACGTTGCCCTCGTTTTGCGCAAGATTTTCATTGATTTTGACGTACAATTGATCGCATTCGACCGGTATCACATGCAACAATTGAAGCCGTGGCTCGATCAAGCCGACATGCCGATGGCGCAGCAGGATGCGTTTGTCGAAATGGGACAGGGAACTGCTTCGATGACGCCGGCCCTGCGCGAATTGGAAGTGCGACTGCTCGAAGGGCAGCTGCGCCACGGTAACCACCCCGTGCTTTCAAATTGTGCAAGAAATGCCCAAGTCGTCGGTGACAGCAGCGCCCGGAAATTCGACAAGCGCACCGCGCGCGGCCGCATCGACGGTATGGTGGCCCTGGCCATGGCGATCGGCGTCATGCCGCAGGAAGTGGAAAATGGAAAACGGACATGGGATGACTATCTTGCGGACATGGCGGTGACATGAGCGACAAAGGCAAGCCGAAGGGCTTCTCGCTCAAGGCGATTTACTTCTCGATTCGCGACGCGCTCGCCTATCGGCAGATCGACCGCGACCCCGGCAACCGCGATGTGGTCAACGGCAGCTACAACATCGGCGACAACACCCCGCGCATCGATCGCGCGCTGCAGCTCTCCACTGTGTGGGCCTGCGTCAAGCTCAAATCGAATGCCATCTCCACCCTGCCCCTGTTCATCTACGAGCGCACCGAGGTCAACGGGCGCGAGTCCCGCCGCGTGGCGCGCGAGCACCCCCTGTATCGCCTCCTGCACGACTCGCCCAACGCGGACATGACGGCGCGCGACTTCTGGAATTCGATCCAGGTGCGCCTCGACACCTGGGGCAATGCCTACGTCCTGAAGACCTTCAGCGGTGCGCGCATCGTGTCGCTCGACCCGCTCAACCCGGCTTTGATGACGGTTCGGCGCCCGGCCGGCGGCGACGTGCAGTTCATCTACGCCGACCCGAGCGGCCGAAAAGAATACACCGAGCGTGATATCTGGCACATCAAGGGCTTCACCGAGGACGGTTTGACCGGCCTGTCGCCGATCGGCGTCGGCGCCCGCTCCATGGCCCGCGCGCAGAGCGCGGAGTCGGCGTCGTCTACCCTGTTCAACGGCAACATGCGGCCCTCCGGGGTGGTGGCGGTCAAGGATATCTTGACTCCGGATCAGCGCAAGGGCATGCAATCGGCCATCATCGATGGCGTTTTCGGTGACGCGCGGATGGGCCGCCAGTATTTGCTCGAAGGCGGCGCCACGTACCAGCAACTCACCATCAACCCGGTGGACGCCCAGCTGATCGAACAGGTCAATGCCAGCGTAGAGGATCTGTGCCGCTGGTACGGCGTGCCGCCGGCGATGATCGGCCACGGCACGGCGGTGTCGAACTGGGGCACCGGCCGCGAGCAGCAGAATCTCGGCTTCCTCCAGTACGTGATCGACCCGGACCTGGTGGGCATCGAGCAGAGCATTGCCAAGAATCTTCTGACGCCAGTCGAGCGATTGAAGTACTTCGCCGAATTCAGCCGCGAGGGTTTCTTCCGCATGGACAGCAGCGGTCGGTCGGCGTACTACGACAAGATGATCAAGGCCGCCGTGTACACCCCGAACTTCTGCCGCTCGCTGGAGAACCTGGAACCGCTGCCCGGCGGTGACAACCTGTTCATGCAAAGCAACATGATCCCGCTGGATATGGTCGGAAAAATCACGAGCACGACGCAAAACCCTGATACAATCGCGCAAGACCAACCGGACACCACCGCATGAATTACTTGACCAAATCGATTGACCTGGACCTGAAAAGCTTGACCGACACCGGCCGCTTCTCCGGTTACGGCTCGGTTTTCGGCAATGTAGACAAGGGCGGCGATGTCGTCGAGTTCGGCGCCTTCGGCAAAAGCCTGGAGCTGTGGGACAAGTCGGGCCGCGCGGTGCCGACGCTGTGGCAGCACAAGACCGACGAGCCTATCGGCGCCTGGTCGAACCTGACCGAGGACAAGCACGGCCTGCTGGGCGACTCCGATCTGTGGATCGAGGACGCGCCGTATGCGCGCATCGCCCACAAGGGCATGAAGACCAAGACCATCACCGGTCTGTCGATCGGCTATCGCATCAAGCGCGACAGCTACGACAAGAAGACCGGTGTCACCACCCTCCACGAGCTGGACCTGGTGGAGATCAGCGTGGTGACCAACCCCATGAATGACGCCGCGCGCATGACCGACGTCAAGAGCATGCTCGAGGCCGGCACGCTGCCGACCTTGCGAGAATTTGAGGACTTCCTGCGGGATGCAGGTGGGTTCTCCAAATCACAGGCCGCAGCCATCGCTACATGCGGCCTGTCGAAGTTGCTCCGGGGTGAGCCCGGCGACACCAAGAGCGATGATGCACAAACCGCGCTGGCCTTCCTGCGCGAATTTAAACTCACCCCGAACTAAGGAATTATCATGCCCAACGATATGAGCGAACTGATCACCGAAATGAAACGCATCAAGGAGGACGTGCACACGTCGTCCGACAAGGTGCGCGAGAAGGCCGAGGAAGCCATCGCCCTGGCCAAAGAAGGCAAGGCCCTGAGCGACAAACAGAAGTCGGTCACCGACGAACTGATGCTCAAGCAAGGCGAAGCGCTGGCCCGCCTGGATGACTTCGAGCAGAAGCTGGTGCGCCGTGGCGCGGATGAAAAATCTCTTATCCTGACCCCCGGCGCGCAGTTCACCGAAGGCGCCGCGTTCAAATCTTTCGTCGAAAAGGGCGAGAAGCTGCAGCGCGGCCAGTCGATCCGTGGCCAGGTGAAAGCAATCACCAGCCTAACCGCCTCGGGCGGCCTGTTGGTGGCGCCTGACCGTCTGCCCGGTGTGATCGCGATCCCGCAGCGCCCGGCCACCGTGCGCGACCTGCTGGCCCCCGGCCGCACCTCGTCGAACCTGATCCAGTACTTCCGCGAGCTGGTCTTCACCAACTCCGTCGCACCGGTGGCCGAGGGCACCCGCAAGCCGGAATCCAACCTGACGTTTGAACAGCGCCAGGCGGTGGTCATCAAGCTGGCGCACTTCATCAAGGCCACCACCGAGATCCTGGACGACGTGCCGGCGATGCAATCGATGATCGAAGAGCGCCTGCTGTACGGCCTGCGCTTCGTTGAGGACGTCCAACTGCTGATGGGTTCGGGCACCGGCAACAACCTGGCCGGGATCTACACCACCGCGACCGCCTACGTGGCGCCGTTCGTGGTGGCCGGCGAGACCGCCATCGACCGTTTGCGCCTGGCCTTCCTGCAAGGTGAGCTGGCCCTGCTGCCGGCCGACGCTGCCGTGCTGCACCCGACCGACTGGGCGAAGATCGAGCTGATCAAGGACACTCAGGGCCGGTACATCATCGGCAATCCACAAGGCACCATCGCCCCAACTCTGTGGGGCCGCCGCATCGTCACCACCCTGGCCATGACCGCCGGTAACTTCTTGGCCGGTAACTTCCGCCAGTCGGCGCAGATCTTCGACCGCGAGACGGCCGACATCGTGGTCTCGACGGAAAACGAAGACGACTTCGTCAACAACCGGGTGACCATCCTGGCCGAGGAGCGCCTGGCTCTGGCGGATTACCGCCCAGAAGCGCGCGTAAAAGGCGCATTCGCCTAAGTTACAGCCGGGGTTTGCGCCCCGGCTTTTTCTATCGGATAAGGACAGATCATGGAAACCAAAGTGGTAGCAACCGACAGCTTTGCGCACGGAGCGAAAATGTACCGGGCCGGCGATCCAGTCGAAGTAAGCCCCGGCGAACTGGCCGACTTGCGCAAAGCCGGCCTGGTGTCGATTGACGAAGACGCCGCACCGCAAACTGGTGTGACCGACAGCCAGGACGACCTGCTGGGCGGCGAGAAGATGGCCGAAGAAGTACAGAACAAAATGGCCCCAGCGCCAGCCAACAAGGGTAAAAAATAATGACCATCCGCCTGCTCTCGACGTACGACGGCTTCTCGCCTCAGTCCATCATCACGCTGGACTCGGCGCTGGAGACCGCGCTGATTGCGGGCGGCAACGCCACCGCGACCCTGACCGGCGGCACCGTGGCGTATCGCGAGCGGCAACCGGTGATGATTCAGCCGGCGGTGCAGAAGCGCGGCACGGTCAGCCTGATCGCCAATCGCAAGGCCACCGTGCCGCTGACGGAAGGGTCCGCCCTGACGATCACGCCGACGGCCGGCACCACGGGCACGTACCAGCGATACGACGCCTCTGGCGCGGCTGTGGGGGCGTTGACGACGATCGGCGCCACGGCGCTGGCGGTTGGCCCGTTCGAAGGCGACTTCACCGTCGAGATCAAGTGCACGACCGGCTCGCTGGTGGCGAAGACGGCGGATTCGGTGTTGGCGGTGGTAGCTTCGGCTAACAAAATTGCCCCCGTACGATTGGTTCTGGCTGGGGATTCAATTACATCGCAGAATTTTGTGGCAGCTACCCCGGCCAGCGTCACCTACTCGAACGGGGAGATTTTGATTAATCTAGTCACCCACGGTTTAGCAGTCGGAGATCAATCCACTATTCAAGTAGGTACCCCTACGGAATACAACGCGCCTTACCTCGTGTCGCGGGTAATCGATAAGGATAACTTTGCTGTTGTCGCCAATACAGCACCCTCGGTAAACGCTTGTACTGGATCGCAGGTTATGCGGGGTGTGGGCTATTCCAACCAAGGATTTTTTACTTACGCTACAGGTCGCTTTATTCAAATGGTCTTCAATGCTGGACTCGGCAGCGAAACGATCGACGGATTATATGCGCGCCGTGCCCGAGATATTTACGCAAAGAGTCCGGATATTGTGCACCTTCTTATCGGCACTAATAATTTGCGAGGCGCTAAAGAACCGGCGGACGCCGCTTTTGCAAAGCTTAAGCTTTTAGTGGATGACATACTTTCGCAAGGCGTGCGCGTAATTCTCGGTACGCTGCTGCCGATTAGCTCGGCCGATGTTTCGTTTTCGGAAGTCGTTGGTGGCTTCACAGGGGCGCAACGTAACCGCCAGTTCAATACCATGGTTCGCGCCTACGCCACGACCGACTCGCGAATCATTCTTGCGGATTATGCTAAAGCGGTGATAAATCCGTCGTCTACCACTGGCGAGGCCGATCTGAATAAGTTGGCCGATACGGTTCACCCAAATGCGCTGGGTGCGTATTCGATGTACTCGCTTGTACTGGACCCGATTCTGGAGCGGCTGGGTATTCCTGCGATCCCCTTGGTGTCTACGGCTGCGGACACTTACGAACTGGATTCCAGTAGCAAGAACGTTACGCGAAACCCGTTGTTTGTGACCGGCGGCGGCACCAAAGGGGCTAGCGTAACAGAGGGGAGCGGCGCGGGTACCTCGGTTGGCTTTGGGTGGGCTGTCGACACCACAGGTGCAGCCACAGCGGTCGCGTCACTGGTTCCTCGTACGGTTGCCAATGACGGTGACGCTCTCGGTAACAATCAAGTGCTGGCCGCCACTTTTACCGGTAGCGGCCAGACAGCGTTTATTCGTAGCGCTTTACCATTTACAAATCAAATCGCAGCGGGTGATGTGCTGCATACGGAACTTGAATTGAAGGTTTCAGGCGGGTCTAATATAAATTCTCTCGCTATTTCGTTTTACTACACCATTGGCGGCGTTAATTACAATTATCAATGGTGCGCTAACTCAAGTTCCGGTATAAATCTTCCGTCTGTATTTAAAGTTAGGGTGAAAACACCGAAATTTAAAGTGGCCGCCGGTACTGTAACGGGATACCAAGTCAACGTGACAGCGGCGTCTGCCGGTGCTGGTGGTGTGACTATTCAAGTCGCCAACTGGTCTTCTCCAAAGGACTAGCCGTGACCCTCACCACCAAAACCGGCACTTATCAAAAATGATAAAAGTCATCACCCCACCGACCGACGAACCGATCACCCTCCCGGAGGCCAAGGCCAACCTGCGGGTGATCGGCACCGATGAGGACAGCGACATCGAGCGCATGATCCGCGCCGCGCGCCAGATGGCCGAGGAACGGCTTAACCGCGCGCTGATGCTGCAGACCCTGGCCTTCGGCGCGGACGGCTTCTGCGGCGCGCTGAAGGTGCCGCGCCCGCCCCTGGCCGAGATCGACAGCATCAAGTACATCGACGCCGACGGCACCGAGCAGACGCTGCCGGCCGGATACCTGGTCGACCAGTTCGTGGACCCGCCTATGATCACCTCGGCCTACGGCACGCCCTGGCCCTCAGCCAGGGCGCAAGCCGGCGCCGTGGTCGTACAGTACCAAGCCGGCTATGCCGACGCGGCCAGCGTGCCCGAGCCGATCCGCCAGTGGATGCTGCTGGCCATAAACGCGTTCTACGAGCACCGTAGCATGGTCAACGAGGGGCAGACCTACGCGCTGCCCGAGGACTTCTACAAATGGCTCCTGCAGCCGTACGTGGTGTACCAATGATCACCGGCGGACAGCTTGATCGGCGCATCACCATCGAGCGCCCGACCGTCGTGGAAGATCCGGAGTACGGCCCGCAGCCCGGCCCGTGGGAACCCGTCTTCGCGCGCGTGCCCGCCCAGGTGTGGGATACGCTGCCCGGCAATGCCGAGCGCAACGGCCAGGCCATCGACATGTCCGAGAAGCCGGCGCGCGTGCGCATCCGCTATCTGCGCGGCATCAGCTCCGACATGCGGGTAATCGTCCACAACGAGGTCGACACCATCCACCAGATCAGCGCAGGGCCGGCGGAGATCGGGCGCCGCGAGTGGCTCGAATTCACCATCAAGGAGTTTAGCTCGTGAGTCAGGAGAACATCACCGGCGGCGCGGCGCTCGACGCCTTGCTCCAGACGCTTCCCGCCAAGCTGGAGACGAACATCATGCGCTCCGCGCTGCGCGCCGGGGCCAAGGTGTACCTCGATCAGGTCAAACAAAACATCCCAGTGGAGCATGGCCTGTTGCGCCAGTCGGCGCGCATCACCACCCGCAAGGGGCGAGACGGCCAGATATCGGCCAGCGTCAAGGTCGGCAACGCGCTGGCCTTCTACGCCCACATGGTCGAGTACGGCACCCGCGCCCACAGCATCACCGCGCGCGCCATGACCGTCAACGGCAACACCGTGCGCAGCGTCGAGCACCCCGGCTCGCGCCCGCACCCGTTCATGCGCCCGGCCGCTGACGAAAAGTTCTCGCAGGCCGTCGCCGCCGTGCAGGCGCAGATCCGCAAGCGCTTGACCAAGGAAGGCTTGGACGTGCCCGCCGCCGTGCCGCCCGACGAGGCCGCCGCATGAGCGCCGTCGCCATCGTCCGCGCGCTCCTGGCCACCAACCCTGTTGTCACCAGCCTGGTGCCGGCTGATCGTATCTACGTTGGCCCCGCCACGCAGTTCACGGTGCTGCCGGTCATCAGCGTCACCCGCATCTATGGCGACGAGATCAGCACCATCGCGCGCCGCCAGCCGGGCAAGACGATGCGCACCCGCGTGCAGGTCACGGTGCTGGCAAAAGACCCCGGCGGCTACGCGGCGAGCGAGAAAATCTTGAAAGCCGCCGCGCTCGGCGCGGGCGTCCACACCGGCATGGTGTTGTCGTATCACGTCAAGTCCATCCTTCAGCAGGGCGAAGGTCCGGATCTGCCGGTGGGCGACGATAAAATACATGAAAAATCGCGGGATTTCATGGTAACTTTTTCCGAACCGAATTAGAATACGGTATCGGTTTGCCCGCCCGTCACGCAATGGTGCGCGCGGGCATTCAACAGGAGAAAACATTATGCCGTTTCCAGCAGATTTCGAGACCTACGCAGGCACGCGCCTGTTCATTAAAGCCGGCCGCCCAACCGACGACACCGAGGCCGCGTTTGAAACGTTCTTCGGCGCCGGCGCACTGGAGTTCACCGTCACCCAGGTGGGCGCCATGGAAGGCCGCCAGTCGAACACCTCCGAGCTGGACGTCGTGAGTCAAGGCCTGGTGCGTCGCCGCGTCGGCAACTACCAGCTGATCGACTCCGAGTGGATGGTGCTCGAAGAAGGCGAAGACGGCGACACCGACGCGTTCGACGCCGCCGACACGGTGATGCGTGACCGTTCGGTCGCCTCGTTCGCCGTCGTGCGCCAGTCCGGTTCGGTGCTGTACTGCACCGCGCAGGTGTCGAACCTGTCCGAGTCCGGCGGCGGCAGCAACGACAACCTGACCTACGCCATGACCCTGCTGTTGCAGTCCGAAGCCCTGAAAGCAGCGACCCCGGTCATCCCGACCCCGGCCGCGTAAGAACCCGGCCACTAGGCCACAACCAGCACTGACGGTCGCCTGTCGCCCTTGGGAGGGCGCAGGCGGCCGAAGGTGCATTAATCCTCCCAAGAAAGAACCATCATGCCAAGCTTAAAATCCCTCGCCATTCTGCCGGTCGGCAAATACGAAGTCACCGATGCCAAGGGCAACGTCCAGTACAACGAAGACGGCACGCCGTGGACCATCACCCACCACAGCCCGGGCACCAAGATTTTCCAAGCCGCGCTGCACGACTTCACCGAGAAGAAATCCGGCGGCCTGTCCGCGCTGATCAACGGCAAGGACAGTAAGCGCGCCGCCGACGCGGACACCGAAGACCTGGCCGTGTTCCTGGCCGCGATCACCATCTCCTTCGACGGCTTCGACTACGAGGGCAAGGTGGGCAATGCGGCTTTCCGCGCGGCCTACAAGGATCTGGAGATCGGCCACATCGCCGCCGGCCTGAACAAGTTTGCGGGTGACCGGGGAAACTACTTGCCAGAGCAAGCGACGACCTCCACCGATTCGTCCGCTTCGCAGCCTGGCTAAACGCAACGCCCGAGGTCAACACCTCGGATACGAAGGCGCCGCCGGAGAAGCCCCGGCGCGACACGATCGAGGCCAGCGGCTTGCCGCTGGAACTGCCCCCGGTGTCTTGGGGGCGCGACTTGTTGGACTACCTATGGGAGATAGGCCCGACCAAGAAGGACGGGCCGATCGAAGCGGTCGATTTGGTGGCGTGGGAGCACCTGCTTGGTATAGAATGGCAACCGTACCAGTCGCGGCTGCTGATCAAGTTGTCCAAGGCGTATTTGGGCGAATCGTTCGCCGCGACGAAGCGCGAAGCACCTTGCCCATGGCCTGAGTTCGAATCGAAATGGCGGTGGGCGCGGAACCAAAAAGCGGAGAAGTCCCTCGACCGCGAAGAACGGCGCCTGGAGCGCAAGGCCAAGAAACTGGAGAAAACGGGCAATGACAGTCGCAGCTGATGTAGAGATTCGCCTTCGCGCTGACATTGCCCGACTCCGGCAAGACCTCAACGACGGCCGCCGGGAAACCCGTGCGGCTTTCGCGGCGATGTCCGCCAGCGCAGAGGCGTTCAAGGACGTGCTGAAAGGCTTGGCCGGCGGTCTCTCCATCGGGGCCTTCGCGGCATTCATCAAGCAAAGCATCGACGCCGCCGACGCGCTCAACGATTTGAGCGTGCGCACCCGCGTGGCGATTGAGGATCTCGCGGGCCTTGCCTACGGGGCCAAACTCTCCGACACCCAGCTCGAAGGGGTGGGGGCGTCCATCACCAAGCTTGCGCAGAACATCGGCAAGGACGGCGCTAAGTTCCGCGAGCTGGGCATCACCGCCACCGAACCGCTCGAAGCGTTCAAGCAGCTTTCCGACATCTTCAAGAATATCCAAGACCCCCAACAGCGCGCGGCCTTCGGCGCCGAAGTGCTGGGAAAGTCGTGGCAAGAGGCGGCCGTCTTGCTCGACAACGGTGCCGCCGGCATCGACGCGCTGATCGGCAAGGGTAAAGAACTGTCCGGCATCACCGAGCAGGTCGCCGCCGACGCGGGCGCGTTCAACGACAAGATCGACGAACTGGGCTTTGCCGCTCAGGGTCTCGGCACGCGCATCGCCGCCAGCCTCTTGCCGGTGCTGACCGTGCTTGCGGACGACTTCGCCACCAACGGCAAGGAGCTGGATAACGCGGCGGATAAATTCGCCCCATTGAACGAGATCCTGCGGGTGCTGATCATCACCGCCGGAAACGTATCTTTCGTGATCAAGACCGTCGCCACCGAGATCGGCGTGTGGGCGGCGCAGATAGGACAGTTCTTTAGCGCGGTCGGGCAGTTCGCCAATCTTGACATCTCGGGGGGCCTGCAGACGTTGAAAGGTGCCTTTGGCGAGGGCGGGATCGGCGACCAGGCGGCGGCAGACGCGGATAAAGCGCGCGCCGCCTTCGACGTGTGGGAAAAGAAGTGGGTTGACCTCGGTACCACGGCGGCGGCCCAAGTCGCGCCGGTCAAGGACGCCGGCGACCTGATCGCGGACAACCTAATCAAGGCCGCAACCGCCGTCAAGGTGGCCACCTTCCTGAACGCGGGCGAGATCGACGCCGCGCGCAAGAAGTCCGCCGACCAAGCCGCAGCCGCAGCGGCCAAGGAACAAAGCGCCTATGCGGGCCTGATCGCTTCCATCAAAGAGAAGATGGCCGCCGACCAGCTGGAGATCGACGGCGGCGACGCGCTGACCGACTCGCAGAAAGCGCGCATCAAGCTCGATGAGGAACTGGCGGCCGGCAAGATCGTGCTGACCAAGGAGCACATCAAGGAGATCCGCGCGCTGCTCGACAACGCGCAGGCGCTGGAGAAGAACGCCGCCGCCGCCAAGCAGGTGCGCGCCGCCGTCGCCGCTCTGGCCGACGAGCGTGACGCCAACTACACCGCGCTGGTGGCCGAGGCCGCCGCGAACGAGGACTTGGTGGCCGTCTACGGCAAGACGAAGCTGGAGATCGCGCAGTTGACCCTGGCGCGCGACGAGGACCGCTTGTCGCAGCGCGGCGCGCTGGAGTTGAGCGAGGACACCGTGGCGCAGCTGGAGCGCGAGATCGAAGCGCGCAAGCGCAACGTCGCCGCCATGGGCAACCTGGAAGTTTTGGAGAAGCAGAAGAAAGCCAGCGACGACGCGGCCGCCGCGCAGGTGTCGTTCTGGAAAAGCATCGACGACACCGCGCACGCGACGTTCGTCTCGATCCTCGATGGCAGCAAGGACACCGCCACGCGCCTGAAGGACACCTTCAAAAATATCTTCTTCGACTGGCTCTACCAGCAGACGATCAAGAAGTGGATCATCAACATCGGCACCTCGTCGTCCGGCGGTCCGGGCGATATCGCCACGGCCTTGGGCGGCGGTGCATCGGCGGGCGGCGCAGGTAGCAGCGCCATCGGTCTGATCAACGCGGGCAAGTCGATCTACGAAGGATTCAGCACCGGCTTCGCTGGCGCCGGCGCCACGCTGGGCGGCTACGTCACCACGCTGGGCAACCTGTTCGGCTCGTCGGCCACCTCGGCCTTCGGCGCCGGCATGGGCCTGACGAGCAGCCAGGCCGCCAGCGCGGCGGCAGCGTACAACAGCGCCGGCATGGCCAGCACCGGCTCGGCGATCAGCAGCGGCTCGGCCGTGGGCGCCGGCGTCGGTATCTTCGCCGGCGCGGCGGGCGGCTACCTCGGCGGCAACCTGATCTCCGGCCAGTACGGCAGCAAGAATACCGTCGCCGCCGGCACCGCCATCGGCGCGGCGATCGGCAGCATCGTGCCCGTGGTCGGCACCGCGCTGGGCGCCCTGATTGGTGGTCTGCTCGGCGGCGTCGCCAATCGGCTGTTCGGCATGGGCGAGAAGAAAGTCCAGAGCACGATCATCGACGGCTCGCTCACCTCGACCGGCGCCACCGGCAACAACGTGAGCACCTGGACGCAGAAGGGCGGCTGGTTCCGCAGCGACAAGAAGGGCACTGACAGCACCGCGCTGTCCGGCGAGCAGTCGGCCGCGTTCTCGTCCACCTACAAGGCCATCCTCGACGTGTCCAAGGTGCTGGGCGACACCATCGGCGCGGACACCTCCGCGCTGTCGACGCGCGTGCAGAAACTGAGCATCGATCTCACGGGCCTCGCGACCGACTCCGACAAGCTGGGCGCCATCACCAAGTTCTTCGAGGGCGTGGCCGACAGCATCGCCGTGGAACTGGTGCCGAACCTGACCAAGTTCCAGAAGGAAGGCGAATCGCTGAGCGTCACCATGGAGCGCATCGTCAGCAACTATGCGAGCCTGGACACCATGCTCGCCGCCGTGGGCACCTCGTTCGGCGCGGTCGGCGCCGGCAGCATCGCCGCACGCGAGAGTTTTATCGCGGTCAACGGCGGCCTCACCGCACTGGGCAGCGGCTTGTCGTACTTCCAACAGAACTTCCTGTCCGAAGCCGAGCAGCTGGCACCGGTGCAAAAGCAGCTGACCGACGCGCTCAAGTCGATGGGCGTGGCCGGCCTGACCACCAACGACCAGTTCAAGACCTATCTGCTGGGCCTGGACAAGACGACCGAGGCGGGCGCGACCATGTTCGCCCAGCTGCTGGCGCTGGCCCCGGCCTTCAACGAGATCACCAAGGCCACCGAAGCGGCGGCCAAGGCGGCAGCAGACGAAGCCAAGGCCAAGGCACAAGCGGAAGCCGAGATCGCCGCCGCCCAGGTAAAGGCCGCGCAGGAAGTCGCTGCCGCGCTGGCGGCGACGAACAAAGGCTATCAGGACCAGATCGACGCCATCATCGCCGCGCGCGGTGGCGAGGCCGCTGTGCGCGCGCTGGAGATCAAGGGCATGGACGCCAGCACGGTGGCGCTGTACGACCGCCTGGCCGCGCTGAAGGCCGAAGAGAAGGCCACCGCCGACGCCGCGCAGGCCGCCAAGGATCTGGCCGCCGCGCAGATCGCGCAGGTCAATGCGATGGTCTCGGCGATCAATGCCGCCTACAGCGACTTGGGCAAGGTGGTGGACGCGCAGAAGACCGCCGCCAAGACCGCACTCGACGCCGCGCTTGCCGCCATCAACGACAGCATCACGGCGGTGACGACGAAGATCGGCAATCTCAAATCGCTGTCCGACGCGCTGGCCGCGCCGATCACCGCAGTGCGCAGCGCGCAACAGAGCGTGGCGTCGTACGGCGCGGCCCGTGCACAGGTGGTAGCGGCCATCGCAATCGCCAAGGCGAGCGGCGTCTTGCCGTCGGCCGACAGCCTGAGGGATTCTCTCGCGGCGCTGGGCAGCAACAGCACCGACAATTACGGCAGCATGACCGAGTACCTGCGCGACCAGGCCGCCGCCGGCCGCGACATCAAGGAACTGGGCGCGATCACCGACTCGCAGCTCTCGGTGGCCGAGCGCACCCTGCTCGCTCTCCAAGACCAGAAGACCGCGACGCAGCGCGCCTATGACGCGCAGATTGCGCGGCTCGACGCGATCCTTGAAGAACAGCGCAAGGCGGTGGCGATCGCCACCGGCGCCTCGGCCACGCTAAACTCGTTGCCCGGTGCGCTGGCTGCACTGGCCGAAGCAATCGCCGCGCTCAAGACCGCTGCCGCGACCAACCCGGTGGCGGCCGAAACTGGCAACATCGGCGCCATCGAGAATCTGTATAGCACCCTGCTGGGGCGCAATGCGGATGCGGCCGGCCTACAGTTCTACCTCGACGAGATCGCGAAGGGCACCAGCTGGGAGGCCATCAAGCAGGGCTTCCTCAACAGCCCCGAGTACCTGCAGAACCAGAACAGCGGCGCCAACACCGTGGCCGAGCTGCGCACGATGAACGCGCGCATGGCCAACGTCGAGGCGGACATCGCGCGCACCGCGAACAGCACCAGCCGCAGCGCCGACAGCAATCTGCGCCTGGCGACGCAATTCGATCAAGTATCGGCCGGCGGCAACGCCCTTTTGACGGAACCAGCATGATAGAAGCGGACGACATTTGCAGCATCCTGGCGCCGGTCACCATCACGGCGGCAATGATCACGTCCACCAACTTGACGCCGGAGGACCCGAACCCGGCATGGTCGGCGGCGAACTTCGCGGAGGGCGCGCGCGTCTACAAGGCCAGTACGCACCGAGTCTACGAAGCGGCGCAGGCCATGACTTCCGGCGCGCCGAAAGACCCCGAAGTGTTGGCCAATCGGTTCAACGCCGCCGGCGAGGTGACCTTCTGGATCGAGGTCGGGCCAACCAACCTTTACGCCATGTTCGACGGGCTGGTGTCGACGAAGACGCGGCGCGCAACCAACATCACGATCACGCTCAAGCCTGGGTATTTCAACGGCTTTGCGTTGTTCGGCCTGGAGGCCGAGCACATCAATGCGGTGGTGAAAGACGCGCCAGGCGGGACGGTTATCTACACGTTGGACCAGGATCTGGAAGGGTCCGAGCCGGCCGACTACTACGAATATTTCTTCGACAGGTTCAAGCCGCTGCGCCAGTTTATCGCCACCGGCATCGACCCGTATAACAACATGGAGATTACGCTGACGTTGTCGTCGGCCAGCTCCGAGGTGGCCGTCGGAATGTTCGCCTTGGGCGATCTGCGCCCCATCGGCGCGCCGTTGCGCGGGGCCTCTGTGGAGCCGGTCGACTATAGCTCGGTGATCACCAACGAGTTCGGTGAGACGACGGTGCGCAAGCGCAACAACGCCACCGGCATGAACATCAATGCGAAGATGTCGATCGAGGACGCCAACACGGTGCTCGACACGATCAAGGAAGTTCTCGGAACCCCTGTTGTTGTTATCGGAAGTCAAGTTACAATGTACGAAGCCCTGACCGTTTTCGGCTTGGTCAGCGCGCGGCAAACTTATGACGACTTCGGGGAACCTGTTGTGAATATCACGGTAAAAGGATTGATCTAAAATGGCTGCTACCCCTCCACCAGGCTATACCCCGCCACCGGCGGATCTCCCCCAGCGCGGCGACCGCGCCACGTTCTCCGACCGCGTTGACGCGTGGGTGACGTGGTTCTCCACCGTCATCCTGACGCAGCTGGCGGCCATCGTCGCCAACGCCTACGCCAACGCGCTGGACGGCGCCGCGTCGGCCGTTGCGGCGGCAGGCTACCGCGACACCGCGCTGACCTATCGCAACGCGGCCGAAGCCGCGCGCGACACCGCCCTAACCTATCGCAACGCGGCGCAGGCGGCGCAGACGGCCGCCGAGACGGCGCGCGACGCGGCGCAGAACTACGCAGCCGCGCTGACCGCGACCAGCACCACGTCGCTGGTGATCGGCGTCGGCACCAAAATATTCACCACGCAGGCCGGCAAGCAGTTCACAGCGAACCAGACGCTTAAGGCGGTCAACCCGACGAATGCGGCGCAGTGGATGGTCGGCACCGCCACCTACAGCGGCACAACGCTGACCCTCAACGTCACCGACGTGAATCCGGCGACCAGCGGCAACACCGTGGCGAACTGGGTGATCGGACCGAGCGGCGAGAAAGGTGCGCAAGGCGCGACCGGCGGCATTACCGGCGGCAATCTTACCGGGGCGCTGAACTTGGCGCGCACCAGCGCGGTGGCCATATCGGCGAGTCCTGATATCTGGAGCGGAGCCGGTAATTTCATGTACCTGAGCGGCGCAGGCACGGTAACCGGGTTCCCCAATGCCCCCCAATCCGGCGCACGGCGCACGCTAACGTTAAATGCCCCCGTGACCTTTGTCGACAACAGCAGCACAATGCTTGTGGTCGGGGGCACAGTGACCGCCACGACTCTCGATCTCGTGGACGTAATCGCTGAATCTCCAGGCGTTTTCCGAGTATCAGTCACCCGTCGCGATGGCACCCCAGTCGTTGGCGCCAAGCAGTACATCGAGGTGCTAACGTCCGGCTCCACCTGGACGGTGCAGGCGGCCAGCTTCGAGGTGGAAGTGCAGGCTGGGGGGCAAGGCGGATACGTTATCGGGGGCGGGGTGTCCGCCGATGATCGGCGAGGCGGCGACGCGGGCTGGTGCGGCGTAAAGCGTTACCGAGACGCCGTGCTCGGAGCGACCGCATTGATCTCAGTTGGGGGCGCAGGCGCGCCGGGGACCAATAGCGCGCTGCCGGCTAACGGGGGCACAACGAGTTTCACCCTCTCCGGGTTCACAACGCTCAGCGCCACTTTCACTGGGGTTTCTGGCGCGGATGCCACGCGACCCCCAAGGCCCGGCGCGCGCAGTGCGGACTTCTCAACAGAAGGAATAATTTTGTTCGGGCAAGGCGGCGACTCGAATAACGGTTTTGGTGGGCAGATGGGGTTTGCACCCACACCAGCGCCCGCTACTGGGTACGGTGCAGGAGGCCGTGGCGCCAACACAGGTACGGGCGGCGTCGGCACCGGCGGCTGCATCATCATCCGCTACTTCAAATAAGGGAGCACCCCATGGGCTGGGAAAATATTCCACCGAACACCTGCACCATCGACGACCCGGTCTTGCCGGCCGTCGAACTGCTGGACCAGAATGGCCGAATCATCAACGTCATTGTGGCGTCTATGTGCGACGCCGAGTGGCTGTGCATCGCGTACGTCGAGCTCGGCATGTACGAGGCCGAGGGCGTCACCGCGATGACCTGCCGGCCGCGTCCCGACGTGGCGGATCCGGACGTGCCGCCGCCGACCGAGTTCCCGCCGCCCGGCGATATGCCGCCGCAGCCGGATCCCGATCCGGGTTGGCTGGAATCTCCCGAGCCGGAAGCCGAGGAAGAGTGATAGAATTCGCGTACATTCAACCTGAAAGGAAACACCATGTGCGCAGATCCTAAGCCAGTACCGACCCCTGACCCGGTGCCTACCCCGCAGACCGGTGGCGGCACCGAGCCACCGCCGAAGCCTCCGAAGTAATATGCGCACGCCGCTCTATCTGGTGCTGCTGGCGCTCGCCGTTTGGCGGAACTGGAAAGACTGGCGCATGCTCGCGCTCACCGCAGTGGTGGCCGCGAGCATTTTTATTCCGGCCCCAACAGAATGGCCGACCTATTACATTTTCTGCGGTCTCGCCGAGATCGTTGTCGCCCTCGTGGCACTGCGCCTAAGAGCTGCTGCTAGTGTCGTTATCGCCTCCATCTGTGCCGTGTTGGTATTTGTCCACTTCATGGGCTACTATAGAGACGGGAGCCACCCGTTTAGCCAGTACCGCGCGCTGCAGGCGATCCTCGAACTTTCGGAGATCCTATGCCTATCTTTCATCCCAGCGTCCTCCCGTCTTCGGAATCGAGGAAGCCAATGATCCAACGTTTGCAAGACCAATTCCCCGCCCTCACTCGTTTGGCCATGGGGGGTGGCGCGCTCGTCTCCTGGTACTACGGCACCAACGACCCCCTCACCGGGCTGTACGAGGTGAACCGCTACGCCGACGGCACCGCGCTGCTGTGGGCCATGGCGCTGATCGGCTTGGTGCTGGTGTTCGATGTGCTGCTCAACGACTGGACCCCGGACTACATCAGCTTCGGCCGGCGCAAGCTCTACATCACCTGGCGCCGGACGTTCCGGTATCGCCACTACCTCTTTGCAAGTTTGGCATTCTGCTACGCGGCGCAACCATTTGTTGCAGAAAGGGGCGGCCACAGCGTATCATTGTTATTATTTTTCTATTGGCATGCGTTCCTAAATATTGCCGTTGCGTTCTTGGACGCCAAACTACGATCAAGAGGCCCAGGGTGGCAAAGAGCTTGCAGCTGAAGATTGCCTTCTGGATTTACCTTTGCGCCTTCTGGTGCGCCGCAGCCTATGCGGCAGAGACCGATCTCGCCAAGGGAATCGAGTCCATTCCCTTCGCGGCCATCAAGTACACCATCATCTTCTCGCTGATTGGCGCGGCGGCCAACACCCTCAACAAAATCACCAAGCCCGACCTGCAGATCAAGAGCGTGTGGCTGGAGATCGTCAAGGATCTGTTCTGCGGCCTGGCCGCCGGCATGCTGGTCTTCCTGCTGGTCAGCTGGACCCCGCTCTACTTCTCGTTACAGGCCGCGCTGATCACCCTCGGCGGCGCCGGCGGTAGCCGCGTCATCGATCGCGGGGTGGACGATGGCCTGTTCGGCTGGATGGCCGATATCTTTAACCGGCTGCGCGGCGCGCCGCCCGCACCGGCACCACGGGAGGAGACCCCGCCATGAACCGCGAGCTATTGAACGTCGAACTGCGCGCCGACGAGGACGAAAAGCTGCGCTCGTACAAGGACCACCTCGGCTACTGGACCATCGGCGTGGGCCACCTGCTGGACCCGGCCAAGGGCGCCGACCCTGCTCCGTTCGGCGTCGACCTGCGCGAGGGAAAGAGCATCACCCCGCACCAGTCGGTGCTGCTGCTCAACCTGGACATCGACACCAAGATGGTGGAGCTTGACCGCCGCGCGCCGTGGTGGCGCCGCATGTCGGACAACCGCCAGCGCGTCATCATCAATATGGCTTTCCAACTGGGCGTGTCGGGATTGCTCGCCTTCCGCAAGGCGGTGGCGGCCATGCAGGTGGGCGACTACGAGGGCGCGGCGGAGCACATGCGCGACTCGGCGTGGGCCAAGACGCAGACCCCGAACCGCGCGGCGCGGTTGATCGAAAGGATGGTGATAGGATGAGCCTGATTCCCACCTGGCCGATCGCCGCCGGCGCGCTGGTCATTGGCCTCGCGGCCGGGGGCTTCGGCGCCAAGCTGTGGTACGCCGGCACCATCGCAAACCTCAAGATCGCGGCGGCCGAGACGAAGCGCGACGAGGCGAATGCGATCTCGCAGGCGTCGCAGGTGGCGCTGTCAGACTACAAGACGGCCGCCGAGGTGATCGCCGCCGCCGCCCTCGGCGCGCAGACCGATTTGTCCGCCGTCAACACCCAGCTCGCCGCCATCCGAAGGAACCAGAAAAATGCGCCCCCTCCACCTCTCCCTGCTGATTGCAAGCCTGGCCCTGTGCGGCTGCGCAACCTCGCCGAAAGCGCCGCCGCAGCGGACGGCGCCATTGCTCGACCAGTACCTCGCAAGTGATTGCGCGCTGATCGGCGAGACCCCGACCACCGACGATTACGATGTGCTGCAGGGGTGGGTGCAGGAGGTGCTGATTCCCCGCTATGCCGACTGCGCGATCCGCCACCGCAAGACGGTAGACGCCTGGCCGAAGTGAATTAGGCCGTCAGGCTTGCCAGCAGCGCCGCCACGGCGATGAAAACGCAAAGCCAGCCTTGCACCGCCAGATCGCGCTCAACGAGCACAGCGGCCCGTTTAACGCTTCGCCAGTCGGGCGTATGCCACCGGCTCATTTATCCACCCCGGCGCCCAGCAGCGCCAGCACCACGGCAGCGACGAACAGGGCACCGATCAGGCGCGCCCAGCGGACCCATGTATCGTTGAGGGTGGGGATTGGTTTGTTCATGATGCTCTCCTTAAAGTGGCTGTTGCGAAAGTTTGGCGATGTCGGCACGCACACTGTCGAGCGTCCCCACCACCACGTACAGGGTGAATCGGTAGATGCCTTCCACGTTGGTGTCGCGCACCACCGCGTTCCACTTCACCACGCCGTCGGCCCGGAAGCGCCAGCGGCCGTAGCCGACTTGCCGCTGCGAATAGATGCCCATGGCATGCTGGCCGTTCGGCGTGGCCAGGATGACCGGCTTCTCTTGCTCGCCGGGGCCGTCCGACAGCCGCATACCGTCGGCGGTGTAGAACTCGCTGAAGGCGGCCGGCATGTAGGCGGTGAGCGTCTCGAACGTGGCCGTGTGCTTCTTCGGCACCACATAGGCGACGTCATAGCGGATCACGGTCGGCGTGATGAACTGGACACGCTTTTCGAAATAGGTGTCGGAGGTGCGCTGGCCGGCCACCGGGTTCCAGTAGGCCATCTGGCTGAACGTGCTGATGACGTTGCCGGCGCCGCTCGACTCGACCAGGCGGCTGCTCGACGGCGACGGGTTGTAGCCGTTGGTCAGGTGCGACGCGCCGGCCTCTGTCGGGTTGTCGTTCTCGCCCTTGCCGTCGTAGGACACCGCGCTTTGCAACTGGCGCCCGTGGTCGGTGTCGTTGATGTACTCGACGCCATTGCGCACCAGCGAGCAGATCGCGCCGGCGTCATGCACGCAGGTGCTGATCGTGGTGCGGCCGTCCGGCGCCGTGATCGAGACAGCCGGCAGCGACGGCCGGTAGATTTGCCGTACGCGCTCGGCGTGGGCGTCTTGCATGCCGCCGCACGCGGTGAGCGTGACGGCGAGGGCGATTGTGAGGATGGTTTTCATGGTGCGTCCAGGTGATGCCCGCCGTAGCGGGCGGCTGCGGCTGCGATCTTCTCACGCTGCACATGGCCCAGCACTTCACGCCGGTAGGATGCGCCGCGCGTGTGGACGATATGGGTGATGCTCGGGCCGCATACCGTGTAAGTTTTGCCTTTGTTATAGACTTCCACCACGGGTTGGCCTTCTGGCGTTTCGTTGACTTTGAGTGCTTTCATGTTCTTCTCCAATTCCGCCGCGCCCGTTGCGCTGCCCATGAGTAGAACTATACACGCAAGTATTTACTTGTGCAAGTTATTTATGCGTAGCCCTTGGCTTTCATCGCCGCGAGCAGGATATCCTGGACGGAACGTTTCGTCTCCACCCGCTCGATGACCATGGAGTCCGCCGTATCGCGACAAATGATGTTGTGAATAAACATCGGCCGATCCTTGCCGGCCTGCATCTGGCGCGTCGGCCCGATGCGCTCGATGATCTGCAGGCGCTGCTCCAGGTTCCAGTCGTGGCCGAAGAAGGCCATGATGTTGGTGTGCTCCTGCAGGCCGTCGACGCCGTGGCCCATGCTGGCCGGGTGGCCCAACCACACCTTGCCCTCGCCGCGCTGGGCGCGCCGCACGCCCTCCTGGCTGTTCAACGCGATAGCGTCCTTGCCGAAGGCCTTGAGCAGGCGCGCCAGATCACTCTTGAACTGGATGGACACCAACACCGGCATGCCCGCCGCTTCTTCCACGATGTCCTCCAGCGCGTGGATCTTCGCGTCGTGCACCTCGGCCCATTCGCTACTGCCCGGTGACAGGTAGGCGGCGCCGTTCGACAGCTGCAGCAGCTTGCCGATCTTCTGCGCCGCGCCCAGCGCCTCGATGCCGTGCATGGTGCCCATGGTCGCGATCTCCATGAAGGCGCGCTTCTCCATATCCTGGTAGAGCGCGCGCGCCTTGGCCGGCAGATCGACGTAGAGGTTGTTGACGATCGGGTCTTTTAGGTCGAACCAGTCCTTGGCGTCGATGGTCACGCAGATGTCGCGCAGCGCGCGCTGGATCTGTTCCTGCGCGTGGTCCATCGGCTCGGTGCCGAAGCCGCTGTACTTCTTACGGAACCACCGTTTCTTGAAGTCGTCATAGGTGCGGCCGAGCCGCGCGCCCTTGTCCAAGAACCACGCCTGGCCCCACAAGTCCTCCAGGCCGTTCGGCGCCGGCGTGCCGGTCAGCTCGACGATGCGCTTGATCTTCGTGTGGGCCACCCGGCCGAGGGCCTTGGCGCGCTGGGTGCCTTGGCGCAGCCGGAAGCCCTTCAGCTTGGTGCTCTCGTCGATGACCACCGTGGAGAACGGCCAGCGGTCGCCGTAATGCTCGACGAGCCAAGGCAGCTGCTCGAAATTCGTAGTCAGGATATTGGCGTCGTACTTCAGCGCGCGCATGCGCTCCTTCTCGCTGCCCGTGATCGGCAGCACGGTGAGGTGCCGGAGATGGTTCCATTTACGCACCTCATCGGGCCAGGTGGTGGTGGCCACCCGCAGCGGCGCGACGACCAGGATCGGGCGGTCGTCGAGCGCCTGCAGGGTGTCCAGCGCGTTGAGCGAGGAAATACTCTTGCCCAAACCCATGCCAGCCCACACCCCGCACCGCTCGTTGTCGAGGATGAAGTCGGTAATGATCTTTTGATATGGGCGCGGCGCGAAGTCTTTCGGGACGATGATCATGCGGAACGCCTTTGGGCCAGCGCCACCTCGCACCGGATAACGGCGTCGTAGAAGAACTTCTGGTTGTACCAGTCGGCGGCGAACACCTTCATGCGCGCGTAGCACTCGCGCAGCGCCGCCTCTTCGGTGCCGAACATGTTCACGCCATAGGTGTACTGGCGGGTGTCTTTGCGATTGCCTGCGACGAAGTGGGTAACGCCCCAAATCCTTTTCGGGCCGACGTAGACGTCAACAAGTACGCGGCGCGCCATGGCCCACGGCCGATTCAGGTTGACCAACCACATTTCACGCTTTTCGGGTTTGACAGCCATCACTTCACCTCTTTCAATTTAGCCGAGTATTTGAGACCGTACTTCGCCAAAAACGCGCCCGCCTTGTCGCAGTCGGGCGACGTGCCCATCAGCGCGCACAGGCCGGCCAGCAGGTGTACATAGGGCGTCACCCACCAGCGGCGGCGCGGGACGATCTCGATGGTATAGAGTTTTTCGCGCATCACTTCACCTCTTCGTTTTGTTGGTCTTCCTGGCGCCACTGTTCGCGCAGCACCGGGCACTCTTCGCACGTCCAGCCGTAGACGCAATCGGCTTCGCCCCAGTAATCGGTGGTGCCGAGACAGCCGCGCGCCACGACGCGTTTGTATCCAGGGCTGTCGGTCTCTGGACGCTGAGGCATTTGCCCGCCGCTGCATGTGTGGACGCGAATAGCGCGGGGCATCACTTCACCTCTTCCATGTGCGGCGCGCCGAGCGTACGGCAGTCGGCCAGCGTCAGCACGCCTTTCTCCACCAGCAGTTCGATCAGCGCGGCCAGCTGATGGCGCGCAGGCTCCCCGTTACGGAAAACGTCATGCGCCAGAACAGCGACGCGCAATTCACATTGGTCTTCGGAGTGCGTGCCCGGGTTGATCATCACGCGCATGGCAAATCCCCCACCTCGTCACCGAACGCGGCGCGCACGACGGCGCGGCAGATGGCGATCAGCGCGTCAGGGCCGTACTGGGTGCTCGGTGAGTCCAGCCAAGCCGCCCATCCTTCGCCGTCGCCCGAGCACACCGACAGGCAGATGCCATGCTTCTCCACCAGCGGACCGGTCAACGCCCAGTTGGTGCTGTAGTCGAGCACCTGGACGGCCAGGATCTTGCCGGGGGTGCCGCGCAGGTTGCGCACGCACAGAGTGCCGGCGGCGCGGATCTCCAACTGGTCAGCCGGCACGCCCTCGGCGCGGGCGGTGTGGTAGTCCAGCTGGGCACCGGTCAGGTCAACGGTTCGCATTGCGGGCCTCCATCAAGGATTCCAATTCACGAATCCGGTCTTGCGCTTCGTAGAGCAAGACCAGCGCGTCTTGCCGGGCGGCGTAGAGCCGAGCCACAGCCGACTGGTGTGCAGCGTAGCGCACCCACGCCCCGTGCGATGCTACATGGTGCCCTCCTTCGGGGACCGTGTAGCGCTTCACGACACCACCTCGCACAAGTAGCGGCCGGCCAGAACGGCGATCGTTTCGATCTGCTTGTCGGTCAGCGGCGTGGCCTGGTCAAACAGGTCGATGACCATGGCGCGGTCCGGCGCCGGCAGGGTGTTGCGCACCTGGGCCAGCGCTTTCAACTGCGCGGCGCGGCGGGCGTGGAGGGTTTCGATAGAGCGGGGCATGGCGGGGTTCCTTTCTTAGTTGCCAGAGACAATAGATACTGCGGATGCTCCAAGCAGATTACGCAGCTCGCGCCGCAGGGAGTCGCGGCCGGAGTTCTCGGCGTTGCGGAGAGCTTGTACCATGGCGTCGCCGAATTCGCGGCGGCCTGCTTCCGATACACCGCTGACATCGATGCCGGCGACCGACACGGGGCCGTCCATAATCACGAGGTGTGGCGTCTCTGGCGCGGTGCGCGGGTATTGGATCATGTGGCGATACATCATGGCGTTCTCCGATTGGGTTGCGATGTAAGAACTATACACGCAAGTATTTACTTGTGCAAGGTTTTATTGCGCACCTCGATTAGCACCTTGAAATTGGCCTCGGTGTGGTAGCGGCCTTTGCACTGGGCCAGCTTGTCGAAGGCCGCTTCAAGTTCGGTGATGCGGGCGTCGCGCTGAGCTATCTCCTGCACGCGCACCCATGCCCCAGTAGGCGACGGCTCCATACCGCCGTCTCCGGTCGGCTTCCAGCGGGTCACGACAGCACCTCGTCGACGTCTTCCAGCGAATCGATCACCACCACCCGCTGCCCCATCTTGCGCATGCGGGCGTGCTCGCGCAGCTGGTGCGGCTCGGCCTTTTTGCCGGGGGCCTTGAGTTCGATCCAAATGGTGCGGCCAAGGGTATAGCTTTCCGGGACCATCTGGTCTTCGGGCACGTCGAATACTTTCGACACCATTGCCCGTGTGAACTTGGGCGGCAGCATCACCAGCCGATCCGGCGCGCCCGGCCGGCCGATAAACTGGATCTTGCGGCACTCGCCGCCCAGTTCCTTGACGCGCTTGACCAGGTACTTTTCGATATCGCTCTCGCGCAGTGGGCGCGCCAGTGCCCGCCGTTTGATGGTCGTCGACCCGAAGTCGTCGCGCTCGATTTTGCTGTTCATTTCCGCACCTCGCAAAGGTAGTTGATCGTTCCGGCCGGCGTCACCTCCTTGACGCGGACACAGGTGAGCGTTTCGGTTTTGATTGGTGGCGTGGGGTGCGCCGAGAATTCACGATCGACACGAACCGCGAAGCAGAACACCGCCACCGCAACGGTGAAGAAGATGGCGGCGCGGATCATCGGTCATCCCCTTCGCGGTTCTTGGTCGGCGAGAAGGCGCGTGCGGCTTCCGCGTGGCTGGTGCCGTATGGCGCCGCGAGGAAGGCGCGCACCTCTTGCACCAGCTCCTGGCGTTTGGCCGTGTAGCCGTCGATCAGCAGCGCCAGCGGGTCGGCGCCGTCGAGCACGCCGAACCAGTGCACCTCGCCGTGCGACAGCAGCGGCACCACATTGTAGATGGTGTCGATCGCCGGCGCGAGGCTGTGGCCCATCACTGTTTTCATGCAACCATGGACTTCGACGCGCTGGCCGGCGGCCGGGCCGCCGAGTAAGAGGACGGTTTTCATTTTGCTTGCTCCTGAAGGTTGCCGGGCCACTCGGCCAGTGGGAGGGACCACGTCGAGCCGTTGTCGCCTTGGTAGACGACTTGCGCGGGGTGCCGCTCGTGGGGGTGCTCGGTGTTCGTCACGCCCCAGACGGTGTATCCGTGGGTTGACACCGCGTCGCGGCGCGCCCAACGGGAACCGGCCTTCGGCACCACTGGCGCTGGCGGCGCAGGCAGCTGGAACAGCCCTTTATCGGAACTGCACAGGCTGCACTCATCGCCGTATGTCGGCTCTCCGCACGCGCAGGTTTTGAGGCCACTCATTTCACCACCTGCTGCGGGCCGTGGGTGATGTACGACTTGATCTCGCGCACCGCCATGCCCGTGGCCTCGTGCAGCTTGATCACCAGCCCGGCGCCCACCGGCAGGCGGTTGTGGCGGATCTTGCTGACCACCGGCGGCGACAGCTCCAACGCGCGGCACAGCGTGGCGTCGTTCTTGGCCTTCAGGATCTCGGCGGCCAGGTCGAGCAGCATATTTTCGTTTTTCATGATGGGTTCCTTGGGAGGTGGTGGTGGTGGGTAATGCCCGCCGGGTGGCGGGCGGTGGTTGCGGGCGCATATGGAGCGGCCCTTTACTGCCCTTGGCTTCCTTAATCCCGCACTTACAGGGCTTTCTAGTTGAACCCCTATTCAGGGCCGCTCCATATGCGCCCGGGAGGGCGCTAGTAACTACGTACCAAGCGATTTATTCATCGCTGCCGCCGTCAACTGATAGACCTGTTCGGCGGTGGCGCTAGGAAGTGCAGCGCGTACGTTCGATTCGATCTTTTCCCAGTTATTCATCATTTCTTGGATGGCGGCTGCGTTCATTTTAATCTCCGGTTCGGTTGGTATGTAAAGAACTATACACGCAAGTATTTACTTGTGCAAGTTATTTCTTGTAGCGGTACGACTCGAAGCCGGCGGCGGCCAGCGGCATGTCCGGCGCCGCCGGGTCGCATCAGTCTTTCCGGTATCGATACGACTCGAAGCCGGCGGCGGCCAGCGGCAATCCCTCGGCCCAGTCCGGCGCCTCGGCCATCAGCTCGGCCAAGTGCTCGGCATTGTACTGCGGCTCGTCTGGCGCCTCGGCCAGGATCTCGTCGTGAATGGTCAGCACGATGGCGTAGCCGGCCTTTTCGATCGCCACCATGCTGGACGCCATCACGTCACGCGCAACTGCTTGCGTTATATTTTCGACAATTTTTCCAGAATATGTATCGATCCGGCCCCACTTCCGACTGTACTGATTCACGCCCGCGTAGGTGATTTTCGTCCGGCCACCCTCGCGCGTCGGCTCCTGGCCTTGGCATGCGGAGCACGCTTCGAGGTGCGCCACGCCCGGCGGTTCCTCGCCTTGCCAGCCGCCGACCAGCACCGTGTGGGTGCCGCCGCATGCCGCGCACTCGCCGGCGGAATCTACCTCGAAGTTGCGCTTTTTCTTCTCGGCTTCCAGCTTCGGCGCCGGATAGCAGAGCGCACGGCCCGAAGGCAGCACGATGCGCAACCACGCGCCATCGCGGCGGATCTTGAGCATGCGCACCTGCACGGTGGTGCTCGGCGTGCTGATGGCCTCGCGCACCGCCGCGTCGACGTCGCGCCACAACTGCACCACGTTGGCATGGGCGTCGCGCCAGCCGAGCTTCAAGGACTCGCAGACCAGCCAAGCTTTATCGGACAGGCCCAGCCCCTCGGCCGGTTCGCGGCCCTGCTGGCGGTGCCAAGCGAGCATGATGTTGGCCTGCCCCCACACGTTGCCGGGGATCGAGCTTTGCGCGCTGTTGGCCAGTTCTTCCAGATCGATGCCGTAGCCGGCGGCGAAGGTGACGAAGGCGCCCACCCCGCCCTCGTACCCCAGGGCGAGTTCTTGAACCTTGCCTTTTTGTCTATCATTTTTAGTAACAGTTTTCGGATCGACCCCGAACGACTTGGCGTAGGACAAAATGTACAGGTCCAAGCCGGTGCCGGCGTCGTAGTCGCGGAACGCCTTGAGCTTCCACGTTTCCCCGGCCAGCCACGCCAGCACCCGGCCTTCGATGTTGGACAAATCGGCCACCACCAGCTTCTTGCCGGGCGGGGCGGTGATGCAGCCGCGAATGGCGTTGCTCGTCAACTGCATCACGTTGTTGTAGAGCAGATCGGCAATGCCGGCTTTCAGCGCCTCGATGCCCAATTCAATGTCCGGGTTCTTCATGGTTGGTCGAGGTAGATTATCCGGCTGGAATAGCCGCCCCGCCCAGCGACCGGTGCGCGCGGCGCCGCAGTATTGCTTCGTTCCCCGCAGCCGGCCGTCGCTGCTCACGCAGTTCATCAGCGCCGTGTACTTGCTGGTGCTGGTGGTGGTCGCCTGCAGTCGGATGCGCAGCAGTTCGCGCAAGCCCTCGGGCAGCTCGGGGTCGGCGATGCGGCGCTCCAGGGTAGACTTCTGCATATCGGGCAGATCGACGCCGTACTCGGTCAGAATATGCAGCATCATGGCGTCGCGCTTCGTCGCGCTCTCCACCTCGCCGGACGTCATATCGAACGTCTGCTCGCGCAGCGCCACCTGGGCGACGTCCACCGCCGCGACAGCCGCGCGCGCCAAATCGATATCCATGCACATGCCGCGCCGGTTGATCGTCTGGTCGACGTGGAATACCGCGCGCTCGCCGATCAAGGTGCAATTCCATTTCGGCATGCGCTTGTAGCACTCGCGCATGGCGACGATATCGAGCGAGGCGTAATCCTTGAAGCGCGCCCACTCGGCCGGGTGCGTGGCAGCGGTGGCGCGTCCGCGCTTGAGGTTGCCGGCCGGCGGAATGCAAAACAGGCGGATCAATTCCTTGCCGGCCTTGTCCTTGGCCTTGTCGCTCGGCACGCCCAGCACTTCGCAGAGCGCCCCTAGCGAACCCGGCAAACTGTGCTGCAGCGCTTGGACCATAGTGTCGTGCAGGCGCGCCAGTGGAATGTCGATACCCAGCCCCACCGCCAGGATGGTGGTGTCGAACATGGAGCCGTTGTGCCACACGGTGGTGATCTCGTCGTCGACGAGTATCGCCGCGAGGTCGTCGGGCATCGGCTCTCCACTGGTCAAGTCCCATACCTTGACGGGGCCGTCTTCCAGCGCGTAGGCCCACAGCAGCACCTCGGCGCCTTCGGCATAGGCCCAAGCGCCGTGACGGATCGGCACCTCGGAAAATGTTTCGAGGTCATGAAAACTCAGTTTCATATCTTGCTCCATGTGTACCCGTACGCGGTGCGTTGCGCGCCCCGGATGCACGCGCTAATCGCACTGGGGCTACGGCGGCCAATCAGCTGCAGCGCCGCCTGCGCCATGGATGGGTACTCGACCACCGGCCCGCCAGCGACCGGAACGCCGCGCACGCGAATGGCGCCCGTGTTCAAGCCAAGACGCACCGCGTGATCGTGGTTCGCGGTACGGCCGAGCCATTCCAAATTCGTGGCGGCGTTGTTCTTTTTATTTCCGTCGATATGGTTGACGTCGAGTTTCGGATCGGCGCCGGGGTGGAAGGTGAGCGCCACCAGCCGGTGCACGGTCTTGGCAAACGCCTTGTTACCCAGGTGCATGTGCACCACCTGATAGCCACTGTTAATCGTCTGCTGCGCGATGATGCGCTCACGCACGCGGCGCAGGCCATGGCGCCAGCGCTGCATAAACGACAGCGCCTTCACCCGGCCTTGGTCGCTCACCTGATAGCGGCCCTCGAAGCCCGCGATGTCTTTCCACTGTTCGGTCATTTCGTCAAATCCTCAAAATCGTTGATAGGGCCGCACTTCGCAACAGCAGCGCGGCACACGTCGCTGGCGGCGCAGACGGCCACCACGCGCTGGCACATGGCCACGTCGAACAGCACCATGTGGCAGGCGGACACCGGCAGGTGCAACTGGATCGCCAGCCAGTCGTAGGCCGAGCGGCGCGACATGGCGCCGGACTGCCACAGCGGGTCGAACGCGCCATGGGCATCGATCCGGGCGCGGGCCAGTGTGCTACCCGGCGCCGCCTTCAGCGCCTTGCGATCGAGATAGGCTTCGGGCGGCACGTGCATCGCGCGCCGGTCAGCCTGTCGCACCTCGGCCTGCTTCTTCGGGCTGCGGTTGCCGAAGAACCGGCGCCGGCTGGTGCCGAGGTGCTTGTCCTCGTGGTCGTCGTAGTAGGTCATGATCTTGGCCAAGCTTTTCCGGCGGTGTAATCGTGGAACCGATCTGCCCAGCGCGCGCCGCCGGTGAGTGCCAGCAGCGGGTGCGCGATCAGGTTGTGGATGAAAGCCCAGGTTTTACTAGTTTTCATAGAAGCCTCAATTGTTCGGGGCCGTCGAACATTTCCAACTGCTCGGGGCACCAGTGGTTACCCTTGCTCATGTTCGGGCCGGCGGGGATCGCCCGCAGATTGAAATGTACATGCAAGCCGCTGACCCGTGGGTGGTGCAGCGGGATGATGTGGTCGACGTTGTGCTTGATGCCGGTGGCGATCGTCAGCCGGTCGGCCTCGTGGTAGATCTTGCGGATCTCGTTGAAGTCTGCCCACGGCACCGTGGCCAGGATGCGCTGGCAAATCCAGTTCGACGCCGCGAATGAGGGAGGCAACGCCTCCCGTCCGCCTTCCATCAAGCGCACCCGCAGCGTGCGGCAGGCGCGGGCGCCGAACGATCCGGCGGGCGTTTTTACTTTGGCCAAAATTCCTCCGGGATATCTTCGTGGGCAACGCCACGGGCGCGCGCCTGGTTGTAAATGCCGCGCGGGTGTTGGTCGCACGACGGGTGGGTGATACGGTGCGGGAACGGCTCGTTGTTCCGCCCCAGCGGGCCAGTGCAGTGGCACAGCCCGCGCTTGTTGTAGGCCCGCTGCTCGATCCGCCAGCCCTTGCGCTGGCCGCACGCCTCGCACGCCGGGGTGACCTTGTAGTCGTCGGGGTGGGTGCGCGACACGCGGCGGTGACGGCATGCGTTGTGGCGGCAGCGGATCGAGTAGGTGGTCATTCTTGCTCTATTTCGCGCCAAGGTGGATTTTGGAAAGCGCCATTAGCAAACGCGGTACGCGCGGAGCGAATGTCTGGCGCGCACCAACTCCAAGCTTTTCCATCCCAGCGCTGATACGTCGGGGTGGGATCGTGCGGTTCTGTTGTATCGTAGATGCCCGGTTCCTCTGGCTTCGTTCCGGGCGGTTTGTATGCTTTAGACATGACGATTATCCCCTTGGGAGGTGGAAAACGCCCGGCGCGAGCCGGGCGGTGGGTTTAGATCATGCTGTCGGCGTCGGCGCCGTCCAGCGCGTCGAAGTCGTCTTCTGATGCGGCCTTGCCGCCGGCGAACGCGTCGCCGTCCTTGACGAACTGGACGCCGCCCAGGCTGGCCGAGACGCCCTTGCCGGTATTGTCGTAAGCGAAGAACTCCACCGATGCGTTGACGTAGCAACCCGCGTATGGCTTGCCGTCCTGCTCGGCCAGCGGGGTGCGGTCACGGTCGATGACCAGCGGGCGGACACCGTTCTTCGCCGACAGCGCCATCATGCCTTCGTAGCCATCATAGGTTTTGGTGTCGCCGTCTTGGTAGCAGAACTTGTTCGCGTTGCTGCGGATATTGGCGATGATCTTCTCGGCATCCTTGGCGCCGAATTTGATCTTCACCGTCTCCAGGATGGCGGCTTCGATGGCCTTGTGCTGGTCGCTGCCCTTCTCGATCAGGAAGGTGGCCTTGTATTTCGGGTCGTCGCCCGGCTTGAAAGCTTCGGCCTTGAACAGGCCAGGGAAGGACAGGCGGACGTTTTGCAGTTTGATTTTCATGGTGTTCTTTCGTAATGGTATAAACAGTTTAGAGTAAATCGGACAGGTCGTCCGCGTCGGGCAGTGCTTCAAAATCGTCGGCCACCGGGGTGATAACCACCGCTGGTCGTTTGTCGGCCGCTGGCGCCACGGACAGGCCGCCCTCGCTGCGGGTGATGAGCGCCTGCAACTTCGGCCATTGCTTCTTGCCGATGATGCCGTCGGCGTACAGCTTCTCGGCCGTGGTCGGGCTGATCAGCGTCCAGTCGTACATCACGTCTTGCTTCAGGCGCATCGACTTCATCATCTTCTCGGCCTCGGCGGCGTCCGAGAACTTGCGGATGCCCTCGCGGCCCTTGACCAGCTTGAATCCGGGCACCTCGCCGCCGGCCAGCATGCGCCGCTCCAGCTCAGCGCGCACCGCCTTGGCCCAGCCCTCCACCAAGTCGATGGCCTCGCCCAAGAGGCCGAGCTGCTCGTCGCTGGCGCTGGTCAGTCGCGCCTCGGGATTCTCCAGCGCCGGGCGCAGGGTGGGCTTCTTGACGATGAACGAAGGGGGGCCTCCCCCGGCTAAGTCGTACTCCAGGTCCACCTTGCCCGGCGCTACCCCGTGCGCCGCCGCGATGATCTTCTCGGCGTCGATGATGGACACCGCGATCTCGCCTTTGCCCAGTGCGACAAGGCAATCCACGACCGGGGGCATTTCGGCGCCCTGCGTCTCGCCCGCGATGGCGATCTCCGGGAGGATCTCGAAGTCGCCCGCCACCGTCGCCAGCACCTGATCGCGCAGCGCCGGGCAAGTCGCCTTGGCCTTGCAGAATCGGCACTGGTCGGGGCCGGGGGCCAGTGCGTGGGCCAGGTTCGAATCGGCGGGGTCTTCGGCCCACGCCAAGGCTACCTGGCCGGCGGCGATCGCCCGTTGCTCGAATGCCCGCAGGTGCTCGACGGTGCACGACCACGTGTCGAAGTGGTTCAATCGTGGCTGGTACACGGACATACGCACCGTCTCGATCGTCCCGAGCAAGTCGAACTCGTCCAGCGCGCCGAGGGCGTAGAGCATCAGCTGCTCGTTTTCCTCGGCGTAGACTTGAACGCCCCTTCCAAATTTTAAATCTGCCGCGTGCAGCACAGTATCGGACAACAAAACGACGTCGCTTGTGCCGAACTGCCCTGGTATCGCACCGCCGAAAATCGGCAGACGCTGCTCGACGTGCATCTCCATGCCTTCGGCGTCCCTGCGGACCTGGTCGAGATACTTTTGGACTTCGCGGGCCATGTCCGAGGTGATGTGCGCTTTCTTCTTTTCACCGTGGTCTTCGTACTCGTACATCAGCCCGGTGGTGGAGCTTACGAAGAACGCGGCATCATGCTCACCTTTGAGGCAGCGCGCCGCCAGATCGTGGGCCAGCGTCCCCTCTTCGGCAAAATCACTTCCCTTGTCTTCGATGCCCGATTCCATCGCGAGAGATCCGGCACAAGCGATCCAGCGGTGGGCGCCGGAGGGCGACAGCTTGGCATGCTCAGACATAGGACACCACCCAGCCACGGCACCGGTGGCTTTTGTTCTCGGCCGATGCTACCGAACCGGGCACCACGCCCAGTGCTTTAGCAGCCAATACTACGGAATCGAATTGCATGGTCGAATCCCCTTTTGAAAGTAAAACAGTTTTAGTAAGGCAATGCTTTTTACGCTTCAGCTCGCGGTAGCTGTGCCGATGATTATCTGAGCAAGAAAGCCACTCCAGATTTTCCGCTCGGTTGTCGCCACGGTTGCCGTTCTTGTGGTTGACCTGCAGCGACGTATCGCCGGGTATGAAAGCCGTAGCCACCAGTCGGTGCACCAAGTGCGTCTTGCTGCCCCTACCCAGAATGATGCCTACGTAGTGGTTGCGAAACACATGGGCCTTTAAAATACGGCCGGTCTTGACGTTCCGCACTTGGCCTGCCCGGTCAACCTGGTAGCGGCCCTCGTAGCCCGCAATATCCGCCCACACGATCAGCCCCGCGCGGCCAGGATCTTGTCACAGGCGGCGACGACGGCGCCGAACTTGTCCGCCGGCAGCATGTCGGCCTTGGCGTAGGTCAGCTCCTTGCCGACGCCGAACGAGGCCAGGAGGTCGACCATTTCCTGCTTGTTCTTGCCCACCTGGACCAGCTTAGGCTTGACGTCCTTCTCGTAGTCCAGCGGGGTGGAGTCGGCCAGCGGGTCGTCTTCCTCGACGACCGGCGCGGCGGCTTCCTTCTCGGCCTTGGCGCGGGCCAGCGCATCGGCCACGGCTTCCTTGGCGCTGGTCGGCTTGCGGTCGGCTTCGACGGCGGCCATGACCTTCTTCTGCTCGGCCTTGGCGTCGGTTTCCACCTTGGCGACGTCCGCCTCGATGGTGTCGGTGGTCAGCGGCGCGCCACTGTTCGCCGTCGCTGCGGCGTAGGCGCCGATCGAAGCGCGATAGCTTTCCTCGGTTTTCAGGCTGGCTGCGGCGATGGCGTGGTTGGCCTCGGCTACTTTCAGCAGCGCGTCGGCGATGTTCTGCAGGGTTTGTTCGATGCTCATAAGGTTATTCCTAGTGGGTTGTGAGGTTTGTCCGAATCGACAGGGAGAATCATTACACAAGGATTTACGATACGCAAGCAATTTCTTGCGAATATTTATTACTTGCGTAAAGCGCTGCTTGCGTATATAGTTCTACTCATGGGCGGCGCATTGTGTGCTGCTGAGACAGGAGCAAGATCATGAACAATACTTTTTGGGCTGGCACCGGTTTGATGGACGACTACGGCTTCTTGATCGACCAGGATATCGACGGGATCGATCAAGCCGCACGCTCGCTGACCTGCTTCTTCTGGAACGACTAAACCACCGCCCGCCGGCGGGCATCACCTGGAAAACACCATGACCAAGAAACAAACCGGCCTGCAGATGGCCATCGCCCACATCGGCGGCATCGGCCCCTTTATCAAGTCCGTCCATGCCACGAAGGCCCAGCTCAAGGAATGGCTCGCCGCTGACGAACCAGTGCCCCGCGCCACCAGCGCGGTGGACAAGGCCGTCGAGAAGGCCGGCAGCTGGAACAAGCTGGCCGTGGCGCTGGGCGTCACCCGCCAGGCCGTGGGCCAGTGGCTGCGCCAGGGCTACGTGCCGCTGGCGCGCGCCAAGGAGATCGAAATGCAATTCGGCATCCCGCGCAACGACCTGGTGTCGCCGAAGGTGCGCAGCTCGATGGGCGTCGGGGGTGATCTGTGAGCGCCGCGCCTGTTGAGCTTAAACCGTGCCCGTTCTGTGGTGCGGCGAAGTCGGGCCGAGTAACTTGGGATTCCGAAGAAAACACCTTTTTCGGTGAGGGTGACGCCGACTCTTGCGCGGTGATCTGCGATTTTACTAATCGGGGCTGTGGGGCCAGTGGCGGCTATCGCGCGACTCTGGCTGAGGCAATCGCGGCATGGAACAGGCGCGCGCCATGACCACCCAGCCCCCTCTCGTCATCCCCCGGCTGATCCCGCCGCGCACGGCCGGCAACCCCACCCCGGCGCGCCTGGTGGCCGCTGTGCGCTGGGACTATGAAGTCGGCCTGCTGTCGATCGCCCAGTGCATCGAGCGATACGGCACCTTGCTCCACCCCAACACCGTGCGCGCTATCTGCGCCGGCCGCATCCACCCTGACGTCAAGGCGTCGCGTTTGAAATTACTTTGGAGATAGACATGACCACCGCACAACAGCCAGAAGTTGAACGCCTCGTTTCCGAGGTGATGAAGCGGGCCAACGCCCTCGCCCCGAATTCCAATTTCGTGATCGACGGTTTCGCTGGCGTGAAGCTGCGCAATCTCGCGCAGGCGATCATCGAAGTCATGTTGGCCAACCCTGAGAAGCGCATTCCAGTAGGGGCCGGCGATGGCAATACTTTCGTGGTCCCCGGAGTACCCTACTCCACCCATCGAGAGGGCGTGGCGAAATGAAAGCCGAAGACACTAAAGATTATTTTGAGAAGGGCTGTTTGTGCATACTGACCGGCAAACTGCCCGTGGTGCCGGGAGAAGGGGTTGAAGCCGCCGCCGAACGGTACATGACGGAATGCCGGTGCAGTCGCGGTTTCAAGCCGTTTGACGAGCAGCACGATAACCAGCTGCGTGCCGAGTACAAAACTATCCAGGAGAAAACCCATGATGCGAATTAAACTATTCGGCCTGTTCATCGCCTTCGCCCTGCTGGCGCTGGTGCGCCCGCGCAAGATCTTGGAACTGTTGGAGGCGGCGGACAACTGGGCCGGCATCGTGCGGCGTCGTGCCTTGCGCGACTCCATCCACCGTAACGGACCGCCAGATCACGCTCGGGCCGAAAATCAGCTCAAGGCTATGTTCGCGGTGGGCTGCACCCTTCCGCCACCCGGTTGGCGCTGCACGCGCGCCGCTGGGCATGATGGGCCTTGCGCGGCGGTGGCGAAATGAGCTACGAGATCCTCCGGGGCGACTGCCTCGCGGTGCTGCGCACCCTCCCTGATTCCTCCTTTGACAGCATCGTCACGGACCCGCCGTATGAGCTCGGCTTCATGGGCAAAGCCTGGGACGCCACCGGTATCGCGAACAACGTCGCCATATGGCGCGAAGCGCTGCGCGTCCTGAAACCGGGCGGCCACCTGTTGGCGTTCTCCGGCTCGCGCACCTACCACCGCATGACGTGCGCTATCGAGGACGCCGGTTTCGAGGTGCGCGACCAGATCATGTGGGTGTACGGCTCGGGCTTCCCCAAGTCGCTGGACGTGAGCAAGGCCATTGACAAGGCCGGTCCGCCAGGGCAGGCACCGTTCGCTGAATTCGCCGAGCACTACGAAGCGCGCCGTAAAGCGCTGGGGCTAACCCATTCCAAGATCTGCGCAGCCGGTGGATGGTTCGGTGAAGTCAACCATGGCGGCAGCTCAGTGAATTGGGCCAACGGCTACGGCTTCCCGACCGTCGAGCAATGGGCGATCTTACAGCCGTTGCTCGGCCTCGATGAAAAATGGAAAGAGCGGGTAGAGCGTGTGCAGTACGAGCGCGAAGTGCTGGGCATCAAGCCCGGCACCAAACTGGCAGTAGCACCAGGTCAAGAAAATGACCGGGGGGTTACCCATCTCGCCATCACAGGGGCGGGGTCCGACGCCGCCCGCCAGTGGGAAGGCTGGGGCACCGCCCTGAAACCGGCGCATGAACCGATCTGCGTGGCGCGCAAGCCGCTGATTGGCACCGTCGCGGCCAACGTGCTGGCGCATGGTACGGGGGCGCTGAATATCGACGGCTGCAGGGTGGAGACGAGCGACAACCTGAACGGGGGAACCTACTCCGCTGGAGGTAAGGCCGCCCCGATGCCGGGGGATGAGCGTACGGGTGCAGCATTGGGCATGTCCGCCCCCGGTGCGCGCCCTGCTGGTGAGTTCGTACAACCGGAAGGCCGCTGGCCCGCTAACCTGATCCACGACGGCAGCGACGAGGTGCTGGCTGCGTTCCCGGACTCTAACGGCAGTGGGCAGGCTCGCACGCTTAAGCGCGGCGAACGCGACGGAGAAAACTGGGGTATGGCCGATGAGCCGGGCGAACTGCGCGACGCCGGCACGGGTAGCGCCGCCCGCTTCTTCTATTGTGCCAAGGCCAGCAAGTCGGATCGCGGACCTGGCAACACCCACCCGACGGTCAAGCCGCTGGCGCTGATGCGCTACCTCCTGCGCCTGGTGACGCCGCCCGGCGGCCGGTCACTCGATATCTTCGCCGGCAGCGGCTCCACCATCGTGGCCGGCCTGCAAGAGGGTTTCGTCATGACGGGCATCGAGCTGACGCCCGAGTACGCCGACATCGCGGAGGGCCGTGCCCAGGTGGAATACCTCGGCGACCTGATCTAATCCTTGATATCCGTCCCCCGCCCACCTGACAATCATCAAACCGCCGGCCGCGCGCCGGCGCATGATGGAACTCCGATTTATCACTTTTGAGAAGGAGTCCCATCATGTCCACCCCCTCCCACGATTTCACCGCCTGCGTCAAAGCGTTGTCCGGCGCGTTCGCACTGTCCTCCAAGGCACTCCAGGCCGAACTGGCCGTGTCCCTGTTCGTCTTCCACACCCTCGGCGGCGCGTCGCTCGACGCCCGACGCGAGCTGCGCGGTGTCTACTCCGACGCCGGCCGGCCATGCCTCAACCACGAAGATCCAGCCTACCAGACCGTGATGCGGCGCATTGGCCGCTCGGCCGCGTTGTTCGACAAGATCGGTGCGCGCCGCGTTGGCAAGACGGTCGGGAGCCTGGCCCCGGCCGGCGCCATCGCCGCGCTGGTGGAGTTCCTGGCCCCGCTGCGGCTCGACACCATGGACGCCGTCGGCGTCTATGTGGGTGCCGCACCCGCCGCCGCCGCCCCGCCGGCCGCCGTTCCCGCGCCAACGGGATCGAGCCGGGCGCAGCGCCGGCGGGCCGCCGACAATCCCGATGTCCAGCACGTCAAGACGCGCCACATCGACGTGGCCGTGCCGCCCGGCACCCCGGCGCGAGAGCTGGTGGTGCTGGCCAATAAGCTGCTCAAGATGGCCCAGGAGATGGGGGTCGAGGAGGCTTGACCGAAACCCAAGCCCGCCACGTGCGGGCTTTTTCTTTTGTTGCGCTCGCTTGGGGTGGTGGGGTATGCTTGGGGCAGTTCGGAATTTTCCGAATACTCTCCCCGACGCTGTACTTACTCAGAAAGAAACGTATGCAAAAGAGCAATCCGCTGCGCGCCATCACTACGCGCTATCAAGGCTACAATTTCCGCTCCCGCCTGGAAGCCCGCTGGGCAAAATTCTTCGATCACCTGAAAATCAAATGGTCCTATGAACCCGAGGGGTTCGAGCTGGGCAATGGGCTGCGCTACCTCCCGGACTTCTGGTTGCCTGACTGGAAAATGTGGGTCGAGGTCAAGCCCGACAGCATCGACGATGTGACCCGCGAGAAGGCGCGGCGCCTGGTGCAGCACTCCGGGTATCCGGTCTACTGTACCGAGGGCATGCCGGATCGCAACGGCGTCATCTTCTACAGCCGCGACGACGGCGCCACGGTGCTGGAATGCCCGGCCCATGCTTATTTCGGACCCTCCGACGAGTGGCGTGTGGTTCTTGGGTTTGGCTGGCTGTCACCTGACCACGACCAAGAGGGCTTCGCGCTGCACAGTGCCCCCTATAACGCTGATCATGCCGCGCGCGGCGCTACCCCCCGACCCGGCCCGTTTCAGGATGCGCTGTACGCGGCGCGCGGTGCCCGCTTCGAGTTCGGCGAGAAAGGCGGCGCATGATGACCACGCCCGCCCAACTGCCGCCGATCCTGCCCGTAATCCCTGAAAATATTCCGGCCGCGCTGAAAGCCGAACGCCGCTGGGCGCCGTGGGCCGCCGTCTGGAACCCCAAAGCGCTCGGCGGCCAAGGCAAGTACGGGAAGATCCCGTATCGCGCCGATCGTCCTGCTTTCAAGCTGGCCAATAACTCGACGCGCGGGTGGACTTCGTTCGATGCCGCCATGGCCGCTTACCTGGCCGCGCCGGACAAGTTCGCCGGCGTGGGCTATGTGCTGACCGGCGACAAGACCGAGGGCTCCGCCGCCGACGCCTTCGAGCCCGGCCGCTTCGTCGGCGTCGACCTCGACCATTGCCGCGACCCGCTGACCGGCGTAATCGAACCGTGGGCCGCTGAGGTGCTCGCCCAGCTGGACACATATGCCGAGGTGTCGCCGTCCGGCACCGGGTTGCGCGCCGTGGCCGAGTATTCCCTGGCCCGCGACTGCATCAATATCGATGAGGGCGTGGAGATATATGGCGGCGTTAAGGCCCGGTTCGTCACCATCACCGGGCAGTACATAGACGGCGCGCCGAAAGACGTGCGGGCGCCGCGCGCGGGCTCGGTCGACGTTCTGGTGGCGAAGTACCGGAAGAAGCTGCAAAGCGCCGACGTGCTGGATTTGCACCTGCCGCCGCTTCTTTCCGCCATGGACATGCCGGATTTGTCCGACTTGGAGCTCACCCCCAACGTGGCAAACTTCTTTGCGGAAGGCGCGCCGGTGGGTACGACGGACAATTCGCGCGTGCTGTTTAGGGTGGCTGTTGAGCTCGGCCGCTCGGGGTGCAATCGGCAAGAGATTTTTTCGCTTTTGGAATCGAACGAGTTCGCGTTGGAGATCGCCCTCAACCATCGCGGCCAGGATTACGATAAGGCGTTGCGCTACTTGTGGAAACACAGTGCCGGCGCTGGCGAGGCCAAGGCCAAGGCGATCCGCGACGATCTGAATCTGTCTTTTGACGATATGGATCTTGACGATGACGCCGAGCCGGAAAGCGAACCGACGCTGGAGGATTTGCTCGGCGGGGGCACGCCCGAGATGTCCGTCGGCGAGCCGCAGGCGGTGGCCGGCTCGGACGAGTTCGACGATCTCGGGCCCGATCCAGACGCCGAAGTAGTCGGCCGCGACCTGGCGCCGATCAAGTCGCGCCGGTTCGCCCCGCAGACCCCCGAGCAGTTCTTGCGACGGCCGGCGCCCAAGTGGTTGATCAAAGGCGTGCTGCCACAGAAAAGCCTCGTGATGGTCTACGGCGCCAGCGGATCGGGAAAATCGTTCTTCACCTTCGATATGTGCGCGGCCATTGCGCGCGGCCTGCCGTGGCGCGGTGCGCGGGTGGTGCAGGGCCGTGGAGTGTACGTAGTGGCCGAGGGCGCTGGGGGCTTTCGCAATCGGCTGGAGGCGTATTGCGAGCAGCACGACGTGGCCCCGTCCGAGCTGGGTATGGGGCTTATCGCCAATGCGCCGAACCTCCGCGACAAGTTGCAGGTGGACGAGCTCATCGAAGACCTGAAAGCCTTCGGACCTATCTCCTTCATCGTCATGGACACCTACGCTCGCGTAATGGTCGGCGGCAACGAGAACGATGCCAAGGACGTGGGCGAAGTGGTGGCCCAGTGCGCGAAGATCCAGAGCAGGACAAAGGCCACCGTCATCCTCGTCCACCACAGCGGTAAGGACGACGCCGCCGGCGCGCGCGGCAGCTCCGCGCTACGTGCAGCGGTGGACACCGAGATCCAGGTCACCAGCAACACCAAGACACGCGGCGCCAAGGTCACCAAGCAGAAGGACGGCGAGGACGGCAAGCAGTTCGGCTTCCAGTTGCATACGGTGCCTTTGGGGGAGGACGAGGACGGCGAGGACATCACCTCGTGCGTGGTCGAGCACCTGGCCGATTCGGCGCCGGACTCCGACAAACCGAAGTCCAAGGCGAGCAAGGTAGAAGCCCGGATACTGGAGCAGTTGGCCACCTACCTGTCGGGCGAAGTCGAGATGGATACCTTTTGTGATGACGTCAGGGCCATCACCCCACTGCCGGCAACCGGCGTTGAAAGTGCCAGCTGGAAGGCCCTTATCACCCGCCCATTGCGCAAGATGATCGATCGAGGCGAGGTGATCGAGATCCAAGGCGTACTTAGTTTGCCGAAAACTGCGTGCGAATAATTACACTTGACTTGACTTTTGACGTGTTTTATTAGGTCAAAGTCAAAAGTCAAAGGTCAGGTTAGCTGTTTGACTTTTGACTTTGACTAACCCCTGTCTAGAAGACAGGGTGTCAAGTCAAGAGTCAAGCACCTCAAGTTGCAAAATAAAACAAACAGAACATCAAGACGTAAATTTTTACAAGGACAACAGAACATGGCCTGGTCAAAGGAAAGTCGCCACAACCGTGGCTATGGAAATGCATGGGAGAAGGTCCGGGCCGAGGTGCTGGCCCGCGACACGGGCATGTGCCAGGTGTGCAAGGCCGAAGGGCGGGTTACAGCAGGCCGCGAGGTGGACCACATCGTCAGCAAAGCGAAGGCCGGACAGATGGGGTGGCGTGATGACCAGATCGACGACCCCAAGAACTTGCAAACGATCTGCCACCCCCACCACCTCGCCAAGACCGCACACGAGAACGGGCGCACCTATCGGCCCAAGGTGCAGATCGGTCTGGATGGATGGCCGGTGGAGTGACAATTCGCTAGATTCCTCCGCGTTTCCCAAGGTAAAATCCGTCTGCCCTCCCGCTAACCCTCCACCACCAGCGAGGCGCACCATGGCAGACGAATTCCCCGACAAAATCACTTTCGGCATTGGCGACGGCAAAGCCCGCGCACTGGTGCGACTCTCCGACGGCACCTACGCCGACCGGACGGCCCCGGCCGCTGGCGCTGGCCTCATCACCGAGTCCACCGGCCAGGTGATGTTCGACCTCGGCTCGCTGCCCTGCAAACCGAAGTACGACACCGACGGCAACCAGATCGCGATCACCTACGGCCCGGACCAGAAGGGCCGCTTTGTCCGCCAGACCTCGACGTGGGCAGCGAACAACGTGTGGATGGGCGACTCGGCCTGGTCCCTGGTGGCCGGATTGGACGCGCCATGAACCTCGACGAAAACATGTTTTTCAAGCGGATCGTCG
>Ga0247814_10000271_pt1 | contig 45353 bp, 34 predicted proteins | sample UWRJL179409R1_FD_179947 | JGI IMG/M metagenome (GOLD analysis project Ga0247814, IMG submission 179947) | Plant litter microbial communities from Arlington Agricultural Research Station in Wisconsin, United States - UWRJ-L179-409R-1 | ecosystem: Environmental > Terrestrial > Plant litter >... | reverse complement strand
ACTGGTGATCTTGACCCGCAAATTGGCGCGAGTAGCGTTTGCGCTGATGAAGAATCAGACCGATTACCGACCAAATTCTATATTTGGGGCTTCACCCCAAACATAGAATCTCCCACAGGGATATGTATTTTCAAATTCAGGCACTACACAAACCCATCCACCAACGACCCGCTCCTCGGCAGAAACTTCCCTTGCCGATCACCTTGAGCCTTGCCATCGGCATAGCTCAGTTGCCCATTGACCCATACCCCATCGATGCCCTCGGCAGCTTGTTTCGGGTCTTTGAAGTCAGCTACGTCGCGCACGGTCTCTGGGTTGAACAGCACCAGATCCGCCCAGTAACCCTCGCGAATCAGCCCGCGGTCGTGCAAGCCGAAGCGCGCAGCTGAAAGGCCGGTCATCTTGTGCACCGCGGTATGCAGCGGGAACAGACCCAGGTCGCGGCTGAAATGGCCGAGCACTCTGGGAAAAGCACCCCACAGGCGCGGATGGGGAAACGGGTCTTCCGGCAGGCCATCGGAGCCGATCATCGACAGCGGATGGCTCATGATCCGCTCGACGTCTTTCTCGTCCATGCCGTAATACACCGCACCTGCCGGTTGCAGTTTGCGAGCGGCGTCCAGCAGTGACAATTGCCACTCAGCGGCGATATCTTTCAGATCACGACCGCCTTGATCAGGGTGCGGTGTCGACCAGGTGATGGTGATGCGAAACGCGTCCGTGACCTGTTTGAGATCCAGCGTTGATGAGCTGGCGGCGTAGGGATAGCAGTCGCAGCCCACCGGGTGATTTTCTGCGGCCTTTTCCAGCGACGCCAACAATTGCGGACTACGCCCCCAGTTACCGGCGCCGGCGCATTTCATGTGCGAGATCACCACCGGCGCCTTGGCGTGACGTCCAATATCGAAGGCTTCGTCCATGGCCTCCAGTACCGGCTCGAATTCGCTGCGCAGATGGGTGGTGTATACCGCGCCAAATGCCGTCAATTCTTCGGCCAGTTGCTTGACCTCACTAGTCTTCGCAGAAAACGCCGAGGCGTAGGCCAGCCCGGTGGACAAACCCAAGGCGCCTGACTCCAGGCTGTCGCGCAGCTGAGCGCGCATGGCAGTGATTTCGTCCGGGGTTGCGCTGCGCTGCAGATCGTCCATGTGATTGCTGCGCAATGCTGTATGGCCAATCAACGCGGCGACGTTGACCGCAGGGCGCGCCTTGTCCACCGCATTGCGATAGTCGCTGAAGCGCGGATAGACAAAAGCCGCCGAGCTCCCCAGCAGGTTCATCGGATCCGGTGGATCGCCTGCCAGGGACACCGGCGAGGCGCTGATCCCGCAGTTGCCGACGATCACTGTGGTCACGCCCTGGCTGATCTTCGGCAGCATCTGCGGCTTGCGGATCACCACTGTGTCGTCATGGGTATGCACGTCGATGAACCCCGGTGCCAGGACCCGGCCTGCGGCGTTGATTTCTTCAATTGCCGAGACGCCGTCCAGACTGCCGATCCGCTGGATGCGACCCTCGCGAATCGCCACGTCGGCGCGAAACCCCGGCTGGTCGCTACCGTCAATCACCAGTGCGTCGCGAATGATCAGGTCATAAAGCATGGTTCAGTCTCCCAGCGGCAGGCCGTCTTCACCGCCGCGATAGTCATCGAGGGCCAGCTTGATCCGCCGCAGCCGTTCCTGATTGTCCTCAGGTGCCAGCAGCGCCAGTTCAGTGGCGAGCACGTCGATGGTCAGCAGCATGCCGTAGCGCGCTGCCGTAGGTTTGTAGATGAAATTGGTCTCGGCGATCTGCAGCGGCAGAACCACATCGGCCAGTTGGCCCAATGGCGATTCGGGAAGGGTGATGGCGAGAATTTTCGCGCCGTAGCTGCGGGCCAGTTTCACCGCGTCAAGCAGCTCTGGTGTGCGGCCGCTGAGGGAGCAGGCGATCAGGCTGTTGTCCGGGCCGAGAGTAGCCGCGATCAGGCGCATCATCACCGGATCCCGGCAGGCGGCGATGGGAAAGCCCAGGCGCACCAGCCGGGTTTGCAATTCTTCGCTGCACAGGCTGGAGCAGCCACCCATGCCAAAGGCGTGGATCATTCGCGCCCCGCCCAAGGTCGCCACCGCAGCAGCGAAGCGGGATTCGTCGAAGCCCGCCAGATGCTGACGTAACGTCGATTCGATGTCGCTGACGATCTGCGAGAAAAACGCCGATTGCTCGGGGGCCTGCTCCGGATTGAGAAAACGGCTGCCCACACCACTGGCCTGAGCCAATTGCAGGCGCAGGTCCCGCAGGTCCCGGCAACCGATGCTGCGGGCAAAGCGCGACAGGGTGGCGCTGCTCACCTCGGCCCGGCTGGCAAGCTCATCCAGACTGGCGCTGGCGGCAAACGCCACGTCACTGAGGATCAGTTTCGCGATACGCGCTTCACCGGCGCTGAACGAGTCCTGGCGAGCGCGTATCTGGTAAAGGATGTCCACTTAAAGCACCTGCGCCAGACCCAGCGTCAGCGCAAACGCCACCACGGAAATCAAGGTCTCCAGCACCGTCCAGGTCTTGAAGGTTTGTGCCACGGTCATATTGAAATACTCCTTGATAAGCCAGAAACCACCGTCGTTGACGTGGGAAAAAATCACCGAGCCTGCGCCGGTGGCCAGCACCAGCAGCTCCGGATGCGGATAGCCCAGGCCCAGGGCGACGGGGGCGACGATACCGGAAGCAGTCGTCATCGCCACCGTTGCCGAGCCGGTTGCAACACGCATCAGTGCGGCGAACAACCAACCCATGAGCAGTGGCGACAGGTGAAAGTCCTGGGCCAGACCGACGATTTCGTTGGTTACACCACTGTCGACCAGAATCTTGTTCAAACCGCCACCGGCGCCGACCAGCAGCGTGATGCTGGCTGTCGGGGCGAGGCACTCGTTGGTGAATTTCAGAATCGAGTCGCGGTTGAAGCCTTGAGCGATACCCAATGTCCAGAAGCTTAGCAAGGTGGCCAGCAGCAGGGCGATCACCGAGTTGCCGATGAACAGCAGGAAGCTGTTGAAGCCGCTGCCCGGTGTGCTGATCAGGTTGGCCCAGCCGCCGAGCAGCATCAGTACCACAGGCAGCAGAATGGTGGCCATAGTCAGGCCGAAACTCGGCAGTTTGGTGCGCGGCTCACGATCAAGAAACTGCCTGGCCAGCGGGTTCTCATCCGGCAATTGGATGCGCGGCACGATGAATTTGGCATAGATCGGACCTGCAATGATCGCGGTCGGGATGCCGATCAGAATCGCGTAGAACAGGGTCTGGCCGACAGAGGCTTGATAAGCCTGCACCGCAAGCATCGCGGCAGGGTGGGGCGGCACCAGCGCGTGGACCACCGACAAACCAGCGACCATCGGCAAGCCGACCATCAGAATCGAAACCCCGACCCGGCGCGCCACCGTAAAAGCAATCGGCACCAGCAGCACGAAGCCAACTTCGAAGAACAATGGCAGGCCCACCAGAAACGCGATGCAGACCATGGCCCAGTGCGCGTTGCGCTCGCCGAAGCGATCGATCAGGGTGCGCGCCACCTGCTCGGCACCGCCGGATTCGGCCATCATCTTGCCCAGCATGGTGCCCAGCGCGACCACCAGGGCAATGTGCCCCAGAGTTTTGCCGACACCGGCTTCATAGGAAGCAACCACACCGCTGGCAGGCATGCCCGCGACCAGCGCCAGGCCGACTGACACCAGGGTGATGACGATAAAAGGGTTAAGGCGGTAACGGGCAATCAACACGATCAAGGCGATGATCGCGACAGCGGCGTAAACCAACAGCGACAGACCAGGAGAGGGCGTCATGGAGCGGATCCTTGCAGAGAGTGGAGTTTGAATGGCTCGGCACAAACCGATTGGTCAGTGAGGAGGCGTTCCAGTAAATCTCGGCAGAGGTGTTGCTAAAGACGGAGCAAGGCTGGGGGAACGGCGATCACAGGCAATCATTATTTTTATCTCTGTTTTCGTGATGAAAATAAGTTACACGAAAACAGAAATTAAAAACAACATATGAAAATTAATTTCTTTTCTGGTAGAGCTAACCGTTCGCTGGTCTCGCTCTCTGTTGGAGCGAGGCTTGCCCGCGAATCAGTCAACGCAATCAGTCAGATATGTCGCGTTGTCTTCTTCGCGGGCAAGCCTCGCTCCAACGGGGTTATGTCTTTGCTTCTAGACTTTGACCGGAACCTCATACCACCCTAAGAACAGATCTAACGCAGACTCGATGACTTGTGTCTGCTCTTCATCGCTGAGGATCGGCCTGTTGAAGGTCACCTGTGGCCAGAAGGCAAACCCCTTGAGCAAGCCATGCATCTGGGTGGCGGCGAAGGTCGGGTCGGCGGGTTTCAGTCTGCCGTCGGCCTGGGCCTCGCGGATCCATAACGCAAAGGTTTCTTCCTTTTCATCCAGTCGCGCCAGCCAGACCTGAGCGCGTTCCGGCGAATGGATGGTGGCACCCAAGGCAACTCGGGCCAGGTCCAGGCAATTGGGGTCAGAAAGCGTTTTCATCTTTGCCTGGAGCATGCCGCGCAGTTGATCACGCAGTGTCATACCGGGTCGGTAGAGTGAATCCGGGAGTTCACCGATACGGCACCACAGGCGCTGGAGGATCTCGGCGAATAGTTCTTCTTTGCTGGGGAAGTGGTTGTACACCGTGCGTTTGGAGACCTCGGCCCGTGCCGCAATGCGGTCCATGCTGGTCACTTCAAATCCGGTATCACGAAACTCGGCAATAGCTGCCAGCACGATAGCTTCGCGTTTTCGGTCAGTGAGTCGCAGGGCGGGCGCTTTCATAGGTCTCGCTTCAAACAGGTGTATAAAAAGAAAGTACACTCGGCAGTTTACTTGTCACCACAGATCATGCAAGCTTAAAACTACACCGTGTAGTGTAAATTCCTGTTACACCTGTAGGAGCTGCCGAAGGCTGCGAATGGCGGCGTGTCAGCCAAAGAGTTTCGCAGCCTGCGGCAGCTCCTACAGATTTCACCACCCGCCTTTGCAATGTGGGACCGCGACGGAGCACCCAGGCCATGACCAAAATCTACGACAGTCAGTCAGTCAAATCTCTAACCACCCTGCAAAAGCACGAGGGCCGTTATCGCAACCCGGTGGCCATGAGTCAAATGGGCTTTATCAAGACCCTGGGCATTTTCTGGGACATGCTGTTCAACAAGCCCAAGTCGACCCGCCCGGCAGGCGAGATCCCGGTGCAGCCGCTGTCCCGTCAGCAATTGCTCGCAGCGCCGGACTACACGGTCTATCGCCTGGGCCATTCCACTGTGTTGCTGAAAATGCGCGGTGTGTTCTGGCTGACTGACCCGGTGTTCGCCGAGCGTGCGTCGCCGGTGCAATGGGCGGGGCCGCAGCGCTTTCATCAGCCGCCGATCAGCCTTGAAGAACTGCCTCCGATCAAAGCCGTGATTCTGTCCCACAACCATTACGATCATCTGGATCAAATGGCGATCAAGGCGCTTGAGGCCAAAACCGAGCATTTCCTCACGCCGCTGGGCGTGGGTGACACCTTGATGGAGTGGGGCGTAGCGGCCGAGAAAGTCATCCAGCTGGACTGGTGGCAATCCACCGAGGTACACGGCATGCAGTTAGTGGCCACGCCTTCCCAGCATTTTTCGGGGCGCACGCTTCTGGATAGCAACCGCAGTCTGTGGGCGTCATGGGTTATGCATGACGAAAGCCAGCGGATTTTCTTCAGCGGAGATACCGGCTATTTCGACGGCTTCAAAACCATCGGCGAGCAGTACGGACCGTTTGACCTGACCCTGATGGAAACCGGCGCCTACAACGTCCAGTGGCCGGACGTGCACATGCAGCCTGAAGAAACCTTGCAAGCCCACATCGATCTACGCGGGAAGTGGCTGCTGCCGATCCACAACGGCACGTTTGATTTATCGATGCACGCCTGGCACGAACCCTTCGACCGGATCATCGCGCTGGCCTGGGAGAAGAACGTCACGATTACCACGCCACAGATGGGCCAGCCGTTTTATGTGCAGTATCCTGGGCGTGGCCACGCCTGGTGGTTGGGGGTGGAAGGGGTGCGGGAAGTGTCGGTGGAGAAGATGAACGGATTCAGGACCGCGCGGCGTAGTTCTTGATGGGGGTTGCGGCCTGTGGGAGCGGTGCTTGCCCGCGATAAGGTTTAGGTGATTTACCTGCTGACTCGCGTTCAGCCTTATCGCGGGCAAGCACCGCTCCCACAGGCGATTGCATCAATCATCAAGCCTGCTTCGGATCCGGCGGCGTACCCGGTCTCGGCTGTTCGCCTTTCTCATTGAGTTGCTTGTTCTGCTCGCCCACCTTGCCGGCATTTTCCGGTTTGTGGTCGAGGTCTTCGCGTTTCGATTCCTGATCTTTTTCTGGCTGGCTCATCTCGGCGCTCTCTATGTTGTTGTCGGTAGAGATTGGGCAACGCGGGGCGCGCAAGATTCGAAATCTTTTGAAGTAGCCAAGATTTCCTGATGTGCCTTCATCTTTATCGGAAATGTCCCACACCATTCCGGCAGTTGCCTGACTTACGGGCAAGCGGTTAATTGGCACAGTTCTGCGTTTTCCTCGGCCAAGGATTCGCCCATGAACAGTCAGTCACCGCGAACTGCTATTGCGCTCCCCGACGACTTTCCCTGGCATCAAACCGTTGGACTTTTGCTGGACGCCATTCAGATCAAGGACCTGCTGCGACGCGTATACGAATGGTGCGGGGCACCAGAACTTCAGCTGCTTTACGCTGGCACTCAGTGGGCTGAAATCATCCATCTATCGCCCTGCCTGATACGTATACGCGACCCCTATGACCCTGTGCTTCAACAATTTCTGGCGAATACCGGTGATGGCTGGGGTTACCTGTTGGTCAGTGATGGCTCGTGGGACGAACTTCTGGCACACATGCGCTGGCTGACCAGTTTTTGTCTTGTGCCAGAGGACGAGATGTATTTGCGAATCTCCTCCCCTGATGTGGCGCATGCGTTGTTTGCACCTCAATGTCATCCGGCTGCAGAAGTGTTTGGTCCTTGCCAGCAGGTGGCTGTTGCAAATGACGCTTTCGAGGGATGGCGGCAATACTATCGCCCCGGTGACCGACCGCTGAATGTCCCCACCGCACCATACAGACCCAACGATGCGCAGTGGGCAGCCTTTCAAGCCTTAGACTTTCGCCATTCAGTGAAGAATCTTTATCGGCACATAACGGAATTTTTTCCTGCATATCGCGCAGATCTAACGCCAAGGCAACGCTTGGAGCGTGTACACCAACTGGCCGACTCGGCTATCGAAAGCGGCTTCCGGACCCGTCACGAAATCTGGCTATACGCCAATGTGTTCGGCTTTCTGGGCGATGAAGCTGTCCAGTCTCATCCCGATATCATCAACCTGCTGACCATCGAGTCCGATCTGACAACGCTCGAGCGAGTTGAGCGCGCTGCTACTTTGGCCCAGCAACGGAGTATCCAATGACCGACTACATGACACCCCGTGGTCATCTGGCAAACCTGATCGCCAAATCTCAAGACGCTGATGAGCCTGGCACGGGTGGTTTCTGCCCCATGATGATGAACACTGTGCAATTTTTGCCATTGCGTTATGGGCTGGTGGAGGACCTGCAACCCCCCAGCATTTTCCCGATGCCGCATAAGTTGCAGAGCCAGAAAACAGGTATTCGCCTGCTGCGCGACGGCTACCTGTACATCGTTGACGACGCCAGTGGTTACTTGCATGAGTACCGTGTGGAGCAAGGTTCGTTGAGCAAGCTGTTATGGAAGGGGCCGGAGGTTCGCTCTGATATCCGAACGAACGCGATTGGTGAACCCGATCTGGTTTTTCATCGGCGCAGTACCTTGTATGTGGCGTACTCGGAGTTTCAATGGACTGCTTATAAATGCGCTCAGGTCATTGATCAACGGGCTGAGCGTGAGTTGTATATGCAGCGTGTTGACCTTGAAAAGGTAGACACTGAATTTCCAGGCGCGCACTTGCTCACTGAAAAAGATGCACGCCAATGGCTCGCCGAAACCGCTGAAACACTCCAGCCTCGGGATTTGCCTGTAGGCGCCAATCCGGACGAGAGCACGCCCTATCACTGGGAACATGAACCCTTGTTTCGCAACACCTGGATTGAAGAGCTGACCAGCCAGGTGAATGTAGCCCACAAGCGTGATTTCGTGTTTTTAGTGATTCGCGACGACATCGGCATCATGCTCGATCTGGCTGCGGCTCAACTCAAAGTGGCGGACTGGATCGGCCAGTGGAGTGCGCAGGAAGAGACGCAGCATAAATACCTGACGGGTGCTTACATCCAGTCGATGTACGAAGTCACCCAAAAACGTCTGGAAAAGCTGGGTAGCGTGGACCCGCGTTATGAAGCGTTGATCGACGACACAAACGATGCTGAACGGGAAAAACTCTACGAATACCTGCGTGTGAAGCGTGAGTACCGCGGCCCGGCGATCTTCGGTGATGAACAGAGCTGGCGCCAGCAAGCGCAGAGCAACCCATTGGCCAAAGCCACAATTGAACTGCGTGACAGCTTGGGCCAGGAGCGTTGGGACGAGCATAATCCGGCCATCACCGCTCTTGAGCTGGACACTTGGCATGCTCTGGGCGGTAAGGAAATTGGCGAGCGCGGCATCGACCAGTTGGTGCATCGCGATGACATGCAGGCTTTCATGCTGGAGCAACAGGCGCTGTTGAGCCATTGGCAAAGCCGATTGAAACTCATCCGCGCTGACCGCTTGAAAATGATTGTCGAGGGCCATTTTCATCGAGCGGCGTGGTATTACGATTTCCGCCAGAGTGCGCAGATTCAACAACGGCTGGAGCGAGAATTCAACTGCGTGGCGGCCACCTGTGACGACGAGGAATCGTTGGCGAAATTGCATGCGTATCTTGAAGAAAATCCGCTGGTGCAGGTCCCTGGCCTCGACACCTTGAACCTTGCGGACCAATCCGACGTACAGAAAAAGCTTATTGAGCTCAGTAATTTCAGCATCAAGCTGGCCGATGCGCCGAGTGTCGTCCGCGATATGGATATGCTGGCCAACCAGTTCAACAGTTTGATGCGCCAGCGCCTGCCTAACTATGAAAACCTTAATATTCAATTCAGCGGTTTGAGCAGTTTGCTGGGGAATGCTTATGATCCTGCTGCGCAGATGCAGATGGCTCATGAGCTTGACCTTATTCGGCATAAAGTTCGTAGCAGCCAGCCAATCGACCCTAACAGCTTCATTCGCAACATGGGTAGCGCGGCACGTCTGCGCCTCCTTAGCGCTTATGCTTCCAGCGGATTGCAATTGCGTATTGCGTCAGATGCTGAGTACGCACAGTTCAATCGTGACCGTAAGGCGGCGCTTACTCTGCGTGACGACCTGAAAGCTTTATATAAAGAACGTCGCGAGATGCTCAGGTATCAAGCCGATGACTCTGACCCACTGGGTTCACGCAAGCGGATCAACGAGCATATCGGTGTGCTCAAATATGAACTCGCGCCAATCGAAGAGCGCCTCAGCCTCGCCCTGACACCCGGCGGTGGTGCGGGGCAATTTGGGCTTGTGCTTGGCAATATGGATCCTGAGTTGCTGGCAGAAATGCAGCGGACTGTTAATGACTATCGCAGTACCGGGACATTTAAAGAGCCCATACGTGGCTTGTTTAACTCCAAGGCGGATCAGATTGCGGTGGTGTTGTTTGTATTTCAGACGATCAAATTTATTGAGGTTGCTTCGAGGTTTTTATCGAAGAAGGATCGTGGGTGGGCGGACGCATTTGAGGTATTTGACCCCGCGATCGCTATGTTGTCAGCTGGATTTGCTGCTATTCAGGGCATATCCATTAATCTGATTCATTTGCGTATCGAGCAGATGGAAAGCGCGGCTGGCAAGCTCGATAACATGAGTCGATTAGGGAGATGGTCCGCAATGACCGGGTTGGGTGCTTTCGGCGCAGGGCTCGCTGCTGCCTCTGTAGATATTGGCAAGCACAGCAAACAGTGGGCCAACGCAGTTGCAGAAGGCGACGGCAAGAAGCTGGCTGCCTCCTCTTTACAATTGAGTGGCGACTTAGCCTTGGCAGGCACAAACGCTTGGGCTTCAAAACATACTGCGGATATAACTCGTCAGGTCCTGCGCACCCCTCGCAAGCTGCGTACATTGGCTTGGGCACAGCGCAGTTCTGCACTGGTCGGTATCGCCGCACGAGCCAACCTGGCTGGCATCGCGGCCACCGGCATCCAGCTCACCGGCGAGGCGATCTATAACTACTTCAACCTCGACGCGATGAAGAAATGGGTTCGCGACAGCATCTGGGGCCGGGAGAATTCAGGTCTGAGCCTGGAAGATAGCTGGAGCAAGCTTGCCGCTATCGTTCAGCAGCCTTTATGTCAATTGGTTCGGACTACCCACAGCGTCGAGTTGCGGCTGACGTTTCCCAGCATCCGCAGTGCGGACATGGAGCATCGCAAGGTCTGGATCAAGGCGTACCAGCGGCAAAGAACATACTCTGGTGCGGGTTCAATGCAGAACCCGGTGCAGTGGTCAAATTGCACCGAGGTGCTGGTGGGCCAATTAAGGCGTGTTAATCGTCCTGACTCGGCGTTGGTATTGTGTCTGGATTTAAGACCACTCATGTCTGATCACTTCGGATTGGCCTTGTCAGTGAGTTATGAGCTGGAAGACCACCGCAGTATCAGTCATCGCTCCACCTTTTACGTGCTGGATCTACACCGCATGCTGGTCGACGGCCGCTGGCGGGAGCGCATCGGCATTTTTGCCTATAAAGCTGAGACTGACGAGTCCATGCAGTTAAAGCCTTCTGCACCATGGCTACTGAGAGATATTGATCTGGTTAATCCTGATGCTAAGTAAGTTATTTAAACGTAAAGCTGAACAGGCCGCCCCATCTCCGCAGGATTTAGAAGGGCTTCGCCCACGCGTAGGTGAAGTGCGCAAGACGGCTTTTGAAGAAACTTTGTATCTGGCACCGTTGCCGGTATACACCGGGCAACAACCGGTGAGTCTCCATGATTTCCCAGAGGTGAATGCAGCATTTTTGCAGTTGGGAGGCAGCAATATTGGCATGGTGTGGCAAGCTAAAATGTTGGCTTGGGTAATCTGGATCGCAATTATTATTTTGGTTGGCATACCTTTAGCGATTGCTATCCTGTCTTCTGCATTAAGACCAGAAGTCAGTAATCACACTTTTTTCAGTGATTTAAGTCTGTTGCTTCGAGTTGCCTGGACCTGCTTTTTGCCTGGACCATGTCTGATGGTTGGTATTTGCGTTCATACCACCATCTCACAAACCCGCCAACAAGCCCGGCAATACCCCTTACGTTTCAACCGCCAACGCCGTGAGGTCTGTTTTATCAGCGATGAAACCCATGAAATCCTCATCGTGCCTTGGGAAAAAGTGACGGCCTGGGTCTCCCAGGGCGAAGTCGTCACCCAGTACGCTGCGACAGCGATCTATACCTTCGGCCTGGGGCTTGAAAATGAATCAACAGGGATGGTGCAACCAATTCTGTTGGGCAAGCCTAGTCAGGCGCACGCCATCGGCACTTGGGAAGCCATCCGGCGATACATGGAACACGGCATTCAGGAGGATAAATCCAGTGATCTGCAGCGACTACTCCAAGGCCGCGCTTTAACAGAGTACGAACTTCGTCCATACGAAGGGCTGCATACCTGGGAGGTTGAAAAACGGCGCAAAGAGGACATAGGAAGCTTGCACAGCTGTTTCACGGATGAAGAACGCGCCGAAATCGGTCTATCTAAACCCACTCGCTGGCCCCTGCGCCGCTGGTATATCTGGCGTGTTCTCAGTTTCTGGAAAATGCCCTACATGATCGCCGAATGGGGCCATAAAGCCGGTACGCCCTATATCCCTGAAAAAGTCCGCGAATGGTCAGCGCCTATTCCAGAGGAGCAATGGGCCAAGCCCAGTGCTGAACTACTGAAAGCAACGCAGATCGTCGAACAGGCCATGAACAGGAAAAAGAACAAGCTGAACTTCATCGCGGCTTGCGAGCTAATTGGCAAAAATAAATAGGAGACTTTGAAACTCGTTGCCGCCAGCGTGGTGTGAGCAGGGGGGCTGATAAAGTCCCCCAAAAACCGTGAATACCTAGCCCACTCACACCCGATCCGTCATCGCCGCCAGCGCCACCGATGTGGCCGCCGTGCGCGTCTCCACCCCAAGCTTGATGTAGATGTGCTCCAGGTGCTTGTTCACGGTGCGGGGGCTGAGTTGCAGGATGTCGCCGATGTCTTTGTTGGTCTTGCCGCAGGACACCCAGCGCAGCACTTCGATTTCCCGTTCGGTGAGCTGGAAGCGGCTAGACAGTTTGCCGTAGGCGGGTTTGTCGTCGAAGCCCAGGCTGGCGGACTGCGAGGCGCTGCGGGCCGATTGCAGGATGCGCGCGGTGCGCAGGTGGGAGGCGACCCTAGCCAGGACTTCGTTGCAGACGATGGGTTTGGTCACGTAGTCGATGGCCCCGGCTTCGAAGCCTTTGACCACATGCTCGCTGTCGGTGAGAGCGGTCATGAACAGCACCGGGATGTTGGCGCTGTCCGGTTGCGCCTTGATCCGCCGGCAGGTTTCGAAGCCATCCAGGCCGGGCATCATGGCGTCGAGCAGAATCAGGTCGGGGCGACGGCGTTGAATGCGATTCAAGGCGCTGGTGCCGTCCAGCGCCACCAGCACCATGTAACCGGCTTCATCCAGGGCATCGGACAGCAGCGCCAGATTGTCCGGGGTGTCGTCGACGATCAGGATCACGCCGTTTTCAGCGGGTGGGGTCAGGGCGTTCATTCAGGGCCTCCTTGAGGTGCAGGCTGAGTTCATCCAGACGAAAACCCTTGGCGAGTGTCCGCAGGTCGGCGACAAAGCTGGCGCTGGTGGTGCTGTCTCGTTCGATGGCGTCGAGTTTGGCCTGGATCCCGCGCACGTAACCCAGCCCGCACAATTCATACAGATCCAGCAGGTCTTGGCGGGGCGGCAGCTGCCAGGGTGATTTGGTGACCTGTTGCGCACGTGCCCGCCGCAGCCATTGCAGTTGCAGGTGATGCTGGATGCGTTCGAGCAGTTGCTGAATGTGCACCGGCTTGGCCAGGTAGTCGTTGCAGACCTGCGGCAGGCTGCGCTCCTTGTCATCGGTAAACGGGTTGGCATTGGCGGAAATGATGATGATCGGCGCCAGAGAAAGGGCGTTGCGGCGAATCAGCCGGCTGGTTTCCCAACCGTCCATGTCCGGCATCGACAGGTCCATGAGGATCAGGTCCGGATGCAGCAGCGACACCTGGCGAATCGCTTCCTGACCGTTAGCCGCCTGGGCCACTTCAAACCCCAGGGGAGCGAGCATGCCGCTGATGACTTTGCGATGCTCGATATGGTCGTCCACCACCAGAATCAGCCGCCGCTCGCCCTGATAACCGATCACGTCGTGATCCACATGTATCACCGCCTTGGGCACTCGTACCTCGGACAGGAACAGCCTGACTTGAAAATGTGTGCCTTCGTTGGGCTGGCTGGTGACCGACAAGGCGCCGCCCATCAATGACGTCAGCATCCGGGTGATGGTCAGACCAAGGCCGACGCCGTTGTCCTGGCGCACCAGTCCGCCACGCTCGAAGGGCTGGAAGATGCGCTCGATCTGCTCCGGGGCGATGCCGATGCCGGTGTCCATGATGTCGAAGATCGCCGTTTCCCGGCGGTAGCTGACCCGCAGGCAGACTTCGCCGCTGTCGGTGAAATTCACCGCATTGCCCAACAGGTTGATGAGGATCTGCCGCACCCGCTTTTCGTCACCTCGCACCACTGCGGGCATGCGGCCCACGATGTCGAGTCTGAAGGTCAGACCTTTTTCCCGGGCGGTGGGGGCGAACATCTGTTCCAGATCGTGAAGAAATTCCTGAAACAGAATTTCCGAGGTCTCCAGACGCAGCTTGCCGGCCTCGATCTTGGCCACGTCCAGCAAGCCGTCGATCAGCGACAGCAAGTGCGAACTGCTGCGCAGGATGGTTGCCAGCGGGTCTTGCTGATGGGGAGGGGTAGTGGGATCGCGTTGCAGAATCTGGGTGAAGCCGAGAATGCTGTTCAGTGGTGTGCGCAGTTCATGGGACAAACCGGTGACGTAGCGGCTTTTTGCGGCGTTTGCGGCTTCCGAGGCTTCCTTGGCGGCTTGCAGGGCCTGGTCAGTCTTGTCGTGGGCGTCGATCTCCTGCATCAGCAGTGAGGTCTGGCGATCCGACTCTTCCAGGGCGACGCGGCGGCTTTCTCGGGTCAGCACCACCCACCAGGCAAGTATTCCGGCGAACACGCAGAGGGTGAAAAACGCTTTGAGAAAGGCCAGGAACAAGGTGCGATGCACCGCCGGTGACTGGTCGATCAGGCTATGGGACACCTGCCCGTAAATTACCGCCAGCGCCCCGGAAATGGTCAGCAGCAGCACCGTCAGCAAGCCCAGGTATTGCGCCAGTCGGGTGTGCAGGTAATGCAGCGGCAGCTTGGGCCACAGCTTGCTGACCAGATCCTCGAACTGCATGGACAGCCGCGCCCGGCTCTTGCATTGGTCGGCGCAACGCGCGTCCAGCGAACAGCACAGCGAGCAGATCGGTGAGCTATACGCCGGGCAATACGCCATGTCCGGGGTTTCGAATTCGTTGCTGCACAACCCGCAGCGCAGGCTGGTTTGCTGGCCTAAGGGGAATAGTTGCAGCGGGTCGCTGGTGCGGGCGATGTAGTACTTGCCCTTGGTCAGCCAGGCGATCAGCGGTGCGGCGATCAAGGCGGTGGTCAGGGAGATCAGCGGCGGCGCTGCCTGAGCCAGTGCGCCGAACGCCCCGAAATGGGCGCTGATGGACAGCAGCGAGGCAATTGCCATGGCGCCAACGCCCACCGGGTTGATGTCGTAGAGGTGGGCGCGCTTGAATTCGATGTGCTTGGGTGAAAAGCCCAGCGGTTTGTTGATCACCAGATCCGCCACCAGCGTGCCGATCCAGGCAATCGCCACATTGGCGTACAGGCCCAGCACTTGCTCGATGGCGTCGAATACCCCCAGCTCCATGAGGATCAGCGCAATGGCGACGTTGAACACCAGCCATACCACGCGGCCTGGATGGCTGTGGGTGACCCGGGCAAAGAAATTGGACCAGGCCAGCGACCCGGCGTAGGCGTTGGTCAGATTGATCTTGATCTGCGAGATGATCACGAACAGCACCATGGCCGCCAGCGCCCATTCCGGCGAGCTGAAGACGTAACGAAAGGCCACCAGATACATCTGCGTCGGCTCGGCGGCGCGCTCGATGGGCACTTCGTGTTGCAGGGCGAGAAAGGCCAGAAACGCGCCCGCCATGATTTTCAGCGCACCGGGAATGATCCAGCCGGGCCCGGCCATGAGCAGCGCGGCCCACCAGCGTTTGCGGTTCTTGCGGGTTTTTTCCGGCAGAAAACGCAGGTAGTCCACCTGTTCGCCGATTTGCGTCACCAGAGACAGCGCGACGCTGAACGCTGCACCAAAGAACAGCAGATTGAAGGTGCCACCTTCGCCTTCGCGTCCGGCAAAGGTCGTCAGGTCGCTGAGGGCTTCGGGGTTTTTCCAGATCACGAAGATGTACGGCACCAGCAGCAAGGTCAGCCACAAAGGCTGCGACCACATCTGTAAACGGCTGATCAGGGTGATGCCGTAGGCGACCAGCGGGATGATGATAATCGAACAGATCACATAGGCCATGGCCAAGGGGATATGGAAATACAGCTCGATGGCCAGGGCCATGATGGCCGCTTCCAGAGCAAAAAACAGGAAGGTGAAACTGGCATAGATCAGCGAGGTGATGGTCGAACCGATGTAGCCAAAACCTGCGCCACGGGTCAGCAGATCCATGTCCACGCCGTAGCGGGCCGCGTAGTAGCTGATCGGCAGACCGGTGAGGAAAATCACCAGGGCTGTGGCGAGGATCGCCCACAAGGTGTTGGTAAACCCGTAACTCATCACCAGCGCACCGCCGATGGCCTCCAGCGCCAGAAACGAAACCGCGCCGACGGCGGTGTTGGCGATGCGGAATTCCGACCATTTGCGGAAGGATTTCGGCGTGAAACGTAAGGCGTAGTCCTCCATGGTCTCGTCCGCGACCAGGCTGTTGTAATCGCGGCGTACCTTGACGATGCGTTGGGAGCCGGAGGGTCGCACGGGGACGTGTTCCTGAAGAGGATGGTTATGGTTATGGGGTTGCCAGCAGCAACTTCCGTGCCTGTGGACACAATCCACCTGACACTGCTCCCACAGGAGAATGCATTCCCCTGTGGGAGTGCGTGGGCGGCATTCCGACTTGCCCGCGAATAAGTCGGCGCGGTAATCCAGACAGATCGCGTTATCGTTCTTCGCGGGCAAGCCTCGCTCCAACGGTCGATCCTCGGACCTGTGGGAGCGGTGCTTGCCCGCGATAAACGATAACGCGGATGCCGTCGAGCTGTGTCTCATGCATCGCGGGCAAGCCTCGCTCCCACAGATCCTGTGTTTGCAGTCCATTTGCGCGCAATCATCCTCGTTTTTACACAAATCAGCCCTACGTCAAATGACGTAGCCCGGTACGTCATGGTGCGTATACCGGCTTTTGCCTGCCGACTTCATGCTTGCCGCAACTTCGAAGCGATGCCCCTAGGGAATTGCACGAACCCACAAGCACAGGAGCGGGACCAGATGGATTCACGACTGACAGGCGCCAAACGTTTTTTGCCCCGTCGATTGGCGTTGGGCGCGGCTGCGCTTTCGCTGATTGCGGCCGGGGTATTTGGCCAGGTGGCGCTGGCCGATGACGCGAACACCACCGGGCTTGCGGTAACCGCCACCGAAGTGACCGTTGGCCAGCTGCACTCGGCCACCGGCACCATGGCGATCTCCGAGACCGGTTCGATCCAGGCCGAGCGTCTGGCCATCGAACAGATCAACGCTTCGGGCGGGATCCTCGGTCGGCAGATCAAGGTGGTACAGGAAGACGGCGCCTCTGACTGGCCGACCTTCGCTGAGAAAGCCAAGAAGCTGCTGGTGGGTGACAAAGTGGCGGCGGTGTTCGGCTGCTGGACCTCGGCCTCGCGCAAAGCGGTGTTGCCCGTCTTCGAAAAAGAAAATGGCCTGCTTTACTACCCGACCTTTTATGAAGGCCTGGAACAGTCGAAAAACGTGATCTACACCGGCCAGGAGGCTACCCAGCAGATCCTCGCGAGCCTGGACTGGATCGCCAGGACCAAAGGCGCCAAGACCTTCTACCTGATCGGTTCGGATTACATCTGGCCGCGCACTTCCATGAAGATCGCCCGCAAGCACATTGAAAACGTTCTGCATGGCACCGTGGTCGGCGAAGACTACTACCCACTGGGCAACACCCAGTTCGGTTCGCTGATCAACAAGGTCAAGCTGAAAAAACCTGACGTAGTGTTCGCCGCCGTGGTCGGTGGTTCCAACGTGGCGTTCTACAAACAGTTGAAGGCGGCCGGTGTTGATTCCACCAAGCAGACGTTGTTGACGCTGTCAGTGACTGAAGACGAACTGCTGGGCATCGGCGGCGAAAACATGAAGGGCTTCTTCGCCTCCATGAAGTACTTCCAGAGCCTGGACAACCCCAACAACAAAGCGTTCGTCGACGCCTTCAAAGCCAAGTACGGCAAGGACTCGGTGATGGGCGACGTGACCCAGGCGGCTTACCTCGGCCCTTGGCTGTGGAAAGCGGCGGTAGAGAAGGCCGGTAGTTTCGACATCGACAAGGTGGTGGCCGCATCCCCTGGCATCGAACTGAAAACCGCGCCTGAAGGCTACGTCAAAATCCACGAAAACCACCACCTGTGGAGCAAGACCCGCATCGGTGAAGTACAGGCTGACGGCCAGTTCAAAGTGGTCTACGAGTCGGAGCTGATTGAGCCGAATCCGTTTCCAAAGGGTTACCAATAACAGCTGACGAAACCCCGTAGGAGCGCGCTTGCCCGCGATAAGGTCGGAACGACCTTCCAGCGATGGTGCGCTCACTATTTTTGCGACTGCTTCGCAGCCGATCGCGGGCAAGCGCGCTCCTACGACTCACTACCCTCGGAGACCATCATCATGGAATGGCTATCGGAATTTGGTGCCATCGCGGCCATGCAGGGGTTTAACGGACTTTCCGTGTTCTGCGTACTGCTGCTGATGGCCCTGGGGCTGGCGATCATTTTCGGCCAGATGGGCGTGATCAATATGGCCCATGGTGAATTTCTCACCATCGGTGCTTACACCACTTACGTCATGTCCAGCCTGACCTTGCAGTACATGCCGTCCATGCAGCCCTACTACTTTTTCTTCGCCATCGCGCTGTCGTTCGTGGTGGCCGGTGCCATTGGCTGGGTCGTCGAATCGGTGATGATCAGCCGTTTGTACCATCGCCCGCTGGACACCTTGCTCGCTACATGGGGGTTGTCCCTGGTGATGCAGCAAGCCTTTCGTTCGATCTTCGGTGCCCGGGAAGTCAGCGCCACGCCGCCAGACTGGCTGATGGGCTCAGTAAGCCTCAGCGACGCCATTGAAATCCCGCGTAACGGCCTGTTCGTCATGGGCTTGACGGTTCTGATGACGGCAACCATTTTCTTGATGCTGTACCGCACCCGCTGGGGCTTGCACGTTCGGGCCACGGTGCAGAACCGGATCATGAGTCGCGCGGTGGGCATCAACACCCGCAAGGTCGACCGCATGACCTTCGCCCTGGGGTGCGGCGTGGCCGGTGTCGCCGGTGCAGCCTTTACCACCATTGGTTCGACAGGCCCGACTGCTGGCTCGCTGTACATCGTCGACACCTTCCTGGTGGTGGTTTTCGGCGGAGCGCAAAGCCTGTTCGGCACCATTGCTTCGGCGTTCGCCATCGCCCAGACCCAATCGATCTCCGAGTTTTTCATGAGCGGCTCAATGGCCAAGGTGCTGACTCTGTCGGCGGTGATTCTGATTCTGCTGATGCGCCCGCAAGGGTTGTTTTCCAGCAAAGTACGTAAATAAGAGGCCACCCCATGAATGCTCTAAACAAGGTGCTCGGTGGGCGACAGGGTGTCATCGGTCTATTGATCCTGGCCGCCCTGATTCTGGTCGTGTTCCCGCTGACCCTGGATGCCTTCCGCCTGAACATGGTCGGCAAATACCTGACCTACGCGTTCGTCGCCGTCGGCCTGGTGTTGTGCTGGGGTTACGGCGGGATTCTGAGCCTCGGCCAAGGGGTGTTTTTCGGCCTTGGCGGTTACTGCATGGCGATGTTCCTCAAGCTCGAAGCCTCGGACCCGGAAAGCACCAAAATCCAGTCCACCCCCGGCATTCCGGATTTCATGGACTGGAACCAGATCACCGAACTGCCCTGGTTGTGGGTGCCGTTTCACAGCTTCACTTTCACCGTGATTGCAGTGATTGCGGTGCCGGTAATCCTCGCTCTGGTGATCGGCCTGGCGATGTTCAAACGCCGGGTCGGTGATGTGTATTTTTCCATCGTCACCCAGGCCATTGCCCTGATTCTCACCGTATTGATCATCGGCCAGCAGGGCCTCACCGGCGGTGTCAACGGCATCACCGACTTGAAGACTTTGCTGGGCTGGGACATCCGCAGCGACGGCGCAAAACTGGCGTTGTACTTCATCAACGCAGCGTTGCTGTTCGGCTGCATCCTGATCGGCAAATTCATCCTCGCGTCCAAGCTCGGCCGGCTGCTGATGGCCATGCGCGACAAGGAAGAACGTGTACGTTTCTCTGGCTATGACGTGGCCAGTTTCAAGATCTTCGTGTTCTGCGTAGCAGCCGCGTTCTCGGCGATTGGCGGGGCCATGTTCGCCTTGCAGGTGGGCTTCATGTCGCCGTCATTCGTGGGCATCGTGCCGTCCATCGAGATGGTGATCTTCGCCGCAGTCGGCGGGCGCATGTCGCTGCTGGGCGCGGTGTACGGCTCGCTGTTGGTCAACTACGGCAAGACCTACTTCTCCGAGTCCTTCCCGGAACTGTGGCTGTATCTGATGGGTGGCCTGTTCATTGCGGTGGTCATGTACTTCCCCAACGGTCTGGCCGGTTTGTGGGAAAGCCATGGGCGCAAGTGGTTGGCAGGGTTGCGAGGTAAACCCGCGCCGGTGCTGGAAAAACCCCACATCACCCCGGTTCAGGCCATGCCGAAGGCCAGCGCCACGCCATTGGAGACTCAACAATGACCAGCCCGACAGGTTTCCAGATGCACAAGCCGGTGCTGGCCATCGAAGGGCTGACGGTGTCCTTCGACGGCTTCAAGGCGGTGGATGATCTGAATCTCTACATCGATCGCAACGAGGTGCGCGTGGTGATCGGCCCCAACGGCGCAGGCAAGACCACGGTGCTGGATCTGATCTGCGGCAAGACCCGCGCCACCGGCGGCAGCATCCAGTTCGAAGGCCGCGAGCTGACCAGGATGCACGAGTACGACATTGTGCGTGCGGGGGTTGGCCGCAAGTTTCAGACCCCGTCGATCTACGACAACTTGAGCGTGTTCGAAAACCTGGAAATGTCCTTTCCTGCCGGACGTTCGGTGTTCGGTGCGCTGTTCTTCAAGCGCAGCGAGGAAGTGGTTAGCCGGGTCAGGGCGGTGGCGGCGGATATCTTCCTCGGCGATTTGCTGGAGCAGCAGGCGGGACTGCTGTCCCACGGCCAGAAGCAATGGCTGGAAATCGGCATGTTGCTCATGCAGGACCCGCAACTGTTGATGCTCGACGAGCCGGTGGCGGGCATGAGCGTCAGTGAGCGCTCGCAAACCGCGGAACTGCTCAACCGCATCAGCCAGGGCCGCTCGGTGCTGGTCATCGAGCACGACATGGAATTCGTCAAAAGCATCGCCCACAAGGTCACGGTGCTGCACCAGGGCAAGGTGCTGGCCGAGGGCAGCATGGAGTCGGTGCAGGCCAACCCGAAAGTCATTGAAGTCTATCTGGGCCACTAATCAGGAGCGCGGCATGTTCAAGATCAATCAGCTGGCGTGCGGTTATGGCCAGAGCCAGATCCTTCACGGTCTGGACCTGAGCGTCGAAAAGCAGGAAATCGTCGCGGTCATGGGCCGCAACGGCATGGGCAAGACAACCCTGTTCAAGAGCCTGATGGGCATCCTGCCGCAGTGGGGCGGCCAGGTGCAGGTCGAGGGTGTCGACGTGTCTGGAATGGAAACCCACTCGCGGGTCGAGCACGGTATGGCCTACGTGCCGCAAGGGCGGATGATTTTCCCGGCCATGAGCGTGTTGGAAAACATTCAGACCGGCTTACCCGCATCGGCTCGCGGCATCGTCCCGGAGGATTTGTACGCACTGTTTCCGGTGCTCTACGACATGCGCGGCCGTCGTGGCGGCAACCTGTCCGGCGGCCAGCAACAGCAGTTGGCGATCGCCCGGGCGCTGGCCACCAACCCCAAGGTGCTGCTGCTGGATGAACCCACCGAAGGCATCCAGCCGTCGATCATCAAAGACATCGCCCGCACGCTCAAAGAGATCCGCACCTTGCGCAACCTGACCATTGTGGTCTCCGAGCAAGTGCTGTCGTTCACCCTGGAAATTGCCGACCGCTTCCTGGTGATCGAGAAGGGCCGTTTTGTGATTGAAGAGACCCGGGCCAATGTCGATGAAGCGACGATCAGTCGGTATTTGTCGGTGTAGTTCGCTGTGATTTTTGTCCAGCCTTATCGCGGGCAAGCACCGCTCCCACATTTACACCCTGTTCCCATGTGGGAGCGGTGCTTGCCCGCGATGCAGGCGCCACATACTTGAAGGAGAAAACGCCATGACCGAAACCCTGATCAAAGTCGACCTCAACCAGCCTGCCACCGAGAACGAGAACATCCACAACCGCTGGCATCCGGATATTCCGATGGCGGCTTGGGTCAAGCCGGGGGATGACTTTATCCTCGAAACCTACGACTGGACTGCCGGTGCGATCAAGAACAATGACGACGCCAGCGACGTGCGCGATGTGGACCTGTCCACCGTGCATTACCTGTCCGGGCCGATTGGCGTGCATGGCGCCGAGCCTGGGGATCTGCTGATCGTGGACCTGCTGGACATCGGTGCTCGCGCCGACTCGCAATGGGGCTTCAACGGCTTCTTCTCGCGCAACAATGGCGGTGGTTTCCTCACCGATCATTTCCCGTCGGCACAGAAAGCCATCTGGGACTTCAAGGGCATGATGACCAGCTCCCGGCATATTCCCGGTGTCGAGTTCGCCGGCCTGATTCACCCCGGCCTGATCGGCTGTCTGCCGGATCACAAGATGCTTGCCGAGTGGAACAAGCGCGAGCAGGAACTGATCGACACCGACCCAGGCCGTGTCCCGCCACTGGCTAACCCGCCTTTTGCGAAAACCGCGCATCTGGGCAAACTCAAAGGCCCGGCTCGGGACATGGCTGCTGCCACTGGCGCACGCACCGTGCCGCCCCGCGAGCACGGCGGCAACTGCGATATCAAGGACTTGTCTCGGGGTTCAAAGGTGTTCTTTCCGGTGTATGTCGATGGCGCGGGGCTGTCCGTGGGCGATTTGCACTTCAGCCAGGGCGACGGCGAAATCACCTTCTGCGGCGCTATCGAAATGGCCGGCTGGGTGCACATGCGCGTCGAGCTGATCAAGGGCGGCATGGAGAAATACGGCATCAAAAACCCGGTATTCAAGCCAAGCCCCATCGTGCCCAACTACAACAAATACTTGATCTTCGAAGGTATCTCGGTGGACGAGTCAGGCAAGCAGCATTACCTGGACGTCAACATCGCCTACCGCCAGGCCTGCCTGAACGCCATCAACTACCTGACCAAGTTCGGCTATTCCCCGGCTCAGGGGTATGCGCTGCTGGGTTCGGCGCCAGTGCAAGGGCACATCAGCGGCATTGTCGATATTCCCAACGCCTGTGCGACGTTGTGGTTGCCCACCGAAATCTTCCAGTTCGACATCAACCCCAACGCCAACGGCCCGACCAAGTTCATCGATGGGCTGGTGGATTTGCCGATTGCTTACGATTTGTAGGTCGGCCCCGTTAAACCGTGGCATCGAAAACTGTGGGAGCAAGCTTGCTTGCGAAGGCGTTCTACAAGGCGCTGAAAAGTGTGTGGATGTACCGGCCTCTTCGCGAGCAAGCTCGCTCCCACGTTATAAAAGCCCACTTGGAGCATACCCATGCCCATGTACGAATTCGATTGCCCCAGCTGTGGGGACTTCACCGCGCTCAGGCCCATGGCCGAGAGCGGTCAACCATGCGCTTGTCCGCAATGCGGCGAGTCGAGCATGCGGGTGATTTTGTCGGCGCCGGGCTTGAGCACGGTATCCGGCAATAAACGCCGCGCCATCGAAACCAACGAACGCAGTGCCCATGCGCCCAAGACCGTTGCCGAATATCAGGAAAGCAAACGCCATCCCAGTGGTTGCAGTTGCTGCGGACCTAGCAAGCCGGTGGTGCCGACCAAGGCCAATCCCCATGCCCTTAAGGGCAAAGCGGCGGGTCGACCTTGGATGATTAGTCATTGAGGTGCTGTTGAAGCCAATACCTGTGGGAGCGAGCTTGCTCGCGAAGAGGTCAGTACATCCGACAATGTATCTGAGCCTGAGACACCGTCTTCGCAAGCAAGCTTGCTCCCACAGAGTCTGCAGATATCAGGAAAAAATTCAGACTTTCCAAGGCTTTAGCCACAGCGCCAACCCAACCAACAAAACCACCCCATAAGCACAGCTCAACCCCAGCTGCAGCCAGGTATTGGCAATCGGATGCAGCACCAGGGCGGCCAGTAACATCACGGCTGCACCCAGCGCCCATTGGCTGCGCCACGGCACAAATCCCAGCAAACCCTGACGACGCATCAGCAGCAAGCCGGTGACAATTGCGCCCACCAATGCCGCGATGGCGATACCGATCAGGCCGAGGAAGAAGGGCAAAACGCCCAGCAGAATCGCGTTGCACAAACTGCCGGTGAGTTCGCAATTGAGTGGCATGCGCGTGTCGCCAGCGGCATAGGCATAACGCGCCAGCAGGGCGTTCCAGGCGCCGAACATCAGGGGTACGGCAAACCAGGCCAGCAGCTCCGGCAGAGGTCCGTCATGGGCCAGGGTGGGCAGCAATAACAGCACCAGCGCTCCGGATGCGCCGATCAGACCGGCGATGGCGGGCAGGGTCAGCAAGGTGGCGCTGCTCAGCCCTTTGCGCAGCAGCACCAGCCGCTGATCCACAGCGCTGCCGCTCATCAAACCCAGCAGAACCTGATTCAGACTCATCAACGCAATCAGCGGCAGGTTGATCAACTTGCGCGCCAGGTTAATCCAGGTGACCGCGCCTTCGCCGAGCAAGGACGCGACCATGCGTTCCAGCAACGCCAGGCCCTGACTGGCCAAATTGCTGCTCAGCAGCGGGCCGATGCGTTGCAGCAATTCGCGGCCCGCCCCCGGCTCGGCTTGCCATTGCCAGGGTCGCCAGCCCAACCGCAGGAGGCTCGGCACCAGCGCGGCAGGCATCAATACACTGCCCAATACACACGCTAGCGCCAGCCCCGTCGGCGTCGCTGCATGACTGGCGATTGCCAGATAAAGCACCGGCGGCAAATTGAACAGCAACGAGCCAAGCCCCGCCATGACGAATCGCGAATGAGCCTGCAACGGCACACACAGCAGGCCATGCAGGAGAAAGCCCGGTGCGCACCACGCCAGCCAATGCAAACTGCTGCCAGCCAGGGCGTAACCGTCGCTGTCCAAGCCTGGCCCGACCCCGCGCACCCACAGCGGCGCGCCGACGCTCAACAACAGCGCCAGTGCCAGCCCGCAGAGCAGCAGGCGAGGGGTCAGCGCGGTCAGCCAGCGTTGCTGCGCCAGCAGATCCCGTTGCTGATACAACGGTAACGCAGCGGCGCTCAACAGCCCGGCAGCCAGGGCCATGCGCAGGGCTTCGGGCAGGAACATCGAGACCAGAAACGCATCGCTTTGCGCGCCTGCTCCCCAGGCCGCCACCAGCAACCACTCCCGGGCAAAGCCTGCCGCCAGGCCGGTGAGGGTCGCCAGGGTCAGCCATAACGTGGAACCGAGCATTCGCTGTTCTCAATGAAACAAAGTGAACAGGCCTTTGCCGCCCACTTTGTAATTCAGGCCACGGGCGCGCTCGCCTTTGATCTCGGCATTCGGGCCGCTGACGATGGCGTAGGGCGGGATGGGTTTGGACACCACCGAACCACCGCCAACGACAGCGCCTTCGCCAATTTCGGCACCGAACGAGAGCAGGGCGCGGGTACAGATCCAGGCGTAGTCGTGGATCACCACCGGTCCGCCGACAGCCCAGAATTCCGGCGCGTGTACATCGTGGCCGCCCGCAATAATCAGCACGTGGGAGGCGATGGTCACGTGGTCGCCGATGCTCAGGCCGCCGCGTGCATCCAGCTGGCAGTGCCAACCGACGGTGGAGTCCTCACCAATACGCAGGCTGTCGACGCCAAGGATTTCGGTATTGCGCCACACGCTGGAACCTTTGCCGATCTTCGCCCCACCCATGCGTAACCAGGCCAGGCGTACGGTATGGCTGGGGATTTTGCAGATCAGAATGTTGTAAGCCTGCTCCCAGGTGCGCAGCATGCGGTCGCGCAAGGTTGGCCAGTTGATCCCGTAAAGAGGGATCAACGCGCCTTGCATTTCCGAGGCCAGCAGGCGATAGAAGCGCCGCGCCAACGGATGCGTAATGCGCGGCTCGATATTCAGGTAGCTGATGAATGACAGGGTACGGTCCTTGATGCGGGTTTCGAAGCAGACTTCGTTGTCCAGCATCCACTGGTAGGCAGCTTCCAGCTCTTGGTGCTCCACACCCATCTTTCGTGCGTACTCCGGCAAGGCCAGGCGCAGGTCATGGGAATGCATCAAGCGGTGTTTCATGGGTGGGGTCCTTGCTCTGGTGAGGCGTTGTGAAGGACTGCCTCGGCCTTCAAACGTATGGCCTCATGAAGATTGATGCCTAGCATCAGCCAGAACAGCGCGATTAACACGCTGGTGAAGCTGAAGTAGTGGTCGAACAGGCCGCTGGTCAGGGCGGCCAGCACGCCGGTGGTGGTGCCGAGCCAGACGGCGTTGTCGTGGTTCAAGCCAATGAAGCCCTGCTCGGGCCGGGTTTCTCGCCACCAACTGCCGATCACCGCAATGAACAGCAGCATCCCGGGCAGACCCAGTTTGTAGACGAAGTTCAGCCACAGGTTGGAGATCCCGAACAGCGTTGCGCCGGGCACCGGTGGGTCGATCTTGAAGCCGATGCCCATGGGGAACAGCGCTACCGCGTCAGGGAAATGGCTGTACTCCAGAAAGCGGATCGCGGTGCTGGTGTCGTCATTGGTGAACAGCGTAAACAGGCGCTCCTGAAGCGGCGGATAAAACATCAGCAGTAATGAACCGGCAATCAGCCCGCCCATGAGTACGCGGCCGATGAATGGCACCCGCTTGCGCGCCATCCACATCATCACCAGCACCAGACTGACCAGTGCGCCCCTGGAACCGGTCAGCAACAGGCCAAGGCTACCCAGTATCGCCACCGCGAAGCCCAGGCGTTTCACCCAGCCAGCGCGGGTCATGCCGATGCAGAACGCCAATGGCACCACCAGCGCCATGGCACCGCCTGCCACGTTGGGGTGCATCCACGGCGAACCCATGCGGTCAGCCAGGGAGGTCAGGCTTTCAGCCAGCACGTCGACGCCGCCATAACCCAGACTGGTGAGCACCGGAATCATGGCCTGAGCGTTGCGCTGGACCAGAAACAACGGAATCGACAGCAACAGCAGCAACAGGGTGCCCAGCAGCACTGCGTAGATCATCTGCTCCCGGGCCTGTCGGGTATTGAGCACGCGCGGCACCAGAAACAGGATCGACAGGTTGAACAGCCAGCGTATCCAGTTGATCGGGCCATTGCCCAGGGCGGTGATGGTCAACTGGCCGACGACGAAGGGCAGTGCGCTGTAGAGCATCAGCGCAATCAACCAGCGTTCAGTGCGCAGCAAGGATGGTAAAGGCGCCAGGTTGGAGAACATTCGATGGGCCAGATAGGCGGCCCAGACCAGCATGAGCAGAGCTTCGGAAACCGTCGTGCGAAAGCCGATATTTACGGTCGAGTAGGGCAGGAAGGCGGCCAGCACTCCGAACAGCAACAGACCGCGCAGCGGTTTACGGATCACCGTTGCGATGGCCACCACGCCAATCATGGCTGCCACCACCTTCAAAGGCGGCAGCAGCAGAATCAACACTCCAAACAGCAGAGCGAACAGCAAACCTACCGGCGCTGCCAATGGCATCAGTTCAACTCCTCGATCAACTCATCGAAGCGCTGCTGAAATGCACTAGGCCCAAAGCCGGCGGCCCATTGCTTGAGTGTTTCGGGATCTTGCGGTTCGGCACTGGCCAGCTCACCCATCAGGGTGATGAGTGCCTGACTGTCGGTGGGTGAAAAGCGCGGGCTGCCTGGAGGGGTGATTTCATCCAGGGAAGAGCCGCTGGCGATAGCGACCGGGGTGCCGACGCTCATGGCTTCCACCACCGGCAAACCGAAGCCTTCCGCGTAGGACGGATGCCAGAAACGGTTGGCACCGCGATACAGGGCGTGGAGTTCGGCGTCACTGATGTCACTCAGAAAATGCAGGCCCGCCAAGCCTTGTTGTGCGGCTGGCAAATGCTCTGGCGCGCCGATCAGGATCAGGTCCGGGATGTTCGGATATTGCCGGCGGGCGTTCTGCCAGGCATCCACGAACCACGGCATGTTCTTGCGCGGCTCCCGGGTGCCGACGCACAACCAGTAGCGCTGCGGCAGGTTCCAGCCTTGCAGATCGGCCGGGGCATCGCTCCAGCCGCTGACCAGCGCCGGCAGCACCCGCAGTTTGTCGCGGCTCTCAGGGAACAGCCGTGCGCACTCATCAGCGGTGAATTGTGAAGGGGTCCAGATCCGGTCCGCCACGCGCACCGAGTGGCCGATGGACAGGCGATCCGTGACGCCATAGATCGCGGCCTTGAGCCTTGAACCGTGGCTGTTTTTCAGGGTCAGCTGAAACAGATCCTGCAATTGCAGGACATAGCGCAGTCCCGCCGGTTTGCGGCCCAGTGGCAAGCCCATATTCATGTTGCAGATGTACACCTGCACCTCGGCATCGCGCAGCGCTTTGGGCAGAAACAGGCCCTCGAAACGCAGGCGCTCCGGCAGCCGATGCAGACCATGCAAGGGCGTCGACCGTGATGGGCAGTAAGCCAGGCGTCGGATGGGATGATCTTGCGGGGCGACGGTAAACAGTTGCACCCGGGTGTTGGGGTTGGCGCGCAATGCATCTTCGAGAGCCAGGTTCTGCCGACCAATGCCGCTGTTGGGGTAACCGGTGGCCGGACGGTAATCGAGTCCTGTCATCATGGGCGAGCTTGCTCCTTGGCGGGCGTGAGCTGGGTATAGATACGCTCCAGTTGAGCGGCGGAAGCGGACCAGTCGTGTCGCGCCTGGACATAAGCACGACCGGCCTCGCCAATCTGCGCCAGGCGCGCGGGCTCATCGATGACCTCGACAATCATCCGCGCCAGTTGGGTCGCATCGTCGCTGCCCAGGTAATGCTCGCCGTTGACCACCGCCAGGCCGGAAACCCCCTGTGCCGTCGTCACTACCGGCAGCCCGGCGGCCATGGCCTCAAGCACTTTCAGCTTGGAGCCACCGCCCTGGCGCAATGGCGCGAAAAACACCGCAGTGTTGCTTTGCAGAGCGCGCAGGTCCGGCACAAATCCCTGGAATTCGATGCGCGGATCGGGCCAGCGTTCACGCCACGCTTCGGGCAGGGCAAAGCCACAAATGGCGAAGCGCAGGGTCGGCACCTGCTGCCAGACTTTCGGCAGAATCTCGTCCAGTGCCCATTCAATGGCGTCGATATTTGGGCCGTACTCATAGTTGCCAATGAACAGCAGACGGCGGCAGTAATGGTCAGGTTTGACCTGTGCGTAATAGGTGCAATCGACGCTATTGACCACTACCGCCGTGGCCTTGCCACTCAAGCGGCTGATTTCCTTGGCGTCGTCTTCGGTGACCGCGATCAACTGACTGGCCTGATCAAACACCTGTTTCTCCCAGCGCCGGTAACGCCAGCGATCAAAACGGGCGAACAGGCTGGCCCAGCGGGGCAGGCGATCATAACTGGCAGCACCTAGCGCTGATTCAACGTTGTGTTCCGTGAGCACAAACGGTTTGCCGGATTTGTGCAAAGGAATCGCCAGCGGCTCAAAGGCGTAAGTGTGCTGGATCTGGATGATGTCCCAAGGTTCTTCCAGCAAACCCTCGAAGACCTCGCTCAGGCGTGGCGCATAGCCGTTGACACAGGCCAGCATCGGCACCGGGGCGACGGCGACGGCCACTAAAGTACGGGCACTTTTAAGGGGGCGACGGGGCAGCACGATCAGCCGTTCGAGCCAGGGTTCCAGGGCTTCACGGGTGGCTTGATCCAGTTCGGTCTTGGACTGCACCAGCAAGGTAATCCGGTGACCACGGGCCGCGAGATTGCGCAGCAGGTGATATTCCCGGGTCTTGCCGCCGCTGGTGGTGGGCCAGGGCAGGTAAGGCAGCGTCCAGAGAATTCGCATGCTCAAGGCTTCCATTCCAGAATTTGCAGGGTCGGCTTGAGTGCCAGGCTGATGCCTTGAGCGCTGTTTACATCGGTCTGTGAACCCGTCAGCGGGTCATGAACCACTGCAGATTTGATACCGGGAAAGGTCAGGGTCGTGCCGGTGGCGCTCCAGAACATCAGCAGTTTTTTACCGTCGTCCCGGGTCCAGGCCACGGCATACAGATCACTGGGGATCGCGCTCACGCCGGGTGGGTCGGAGGGCTCAAGACGCCGCCCGGTTATGTTCAGAAAATTACGCAACGCAGTGTAGACCGGCTTCGGATTACCTTGCAGATCGAGCAAGCCGTAGGCCTGGTCCCGGGCACTGGCTCGGGCGTCAAGGTCGCTGAGGTTGAACAGAAAGATCCGTTGATAATCCAGCGCGCTCATCAACGCAAGCCGCCGCAAGGTGTAGTCCGCCTGACCTTGCAAGCCAATGACGGCCTGCATTTCCACCGGCCCGTTGTAGCTGGACCAGCCCCATTCAGTGGCCCAGACCTGCTGCACGCCGTTGCTGTGCAGCAAGTTGTTCATGGCGTTGGCGCGGACCAGGAAGTCGCGGTCCGGCGGCGAATCGCCTTCCGGGTACTCGGAGTAGGGGTGGTAGGCGGCGACGATATTGCGCGTGCCCAGGCCTCGGTCCAGCAGGGTCTGCAACATGTAGCCCGGCGTGCTGTGCATCTGGCTGTAATAGGCCATGCCGGCGGTGACGATGGTTTTGTCCGGTTCGGCGGCCCGGATAGCGTCGGCGGTGGTGGTCAGCAAGGTGTCGTAGGCGGCCGGGTCTTCTTTGGGCAGCCAGACGATGTTCGGTTCGTTCCAGACCTGCCAGTTATTGACCTGCGGGTAGCGTTTGACCAGCGAGGTCATGCGCGCCGCGAAGACATTGAAATCCCGTGGCGGGTATTGGTCGCGGCTGGGTGCGCCTTCCGGCCCGCTGCTGGCGAAGGGCGCGGAGCCGACCATGTAGGCGAGGATGTTGTAGTGATGGGCATTCATGGTCGCCATGGCGCCGTCCAGATCCCGCAGATCGAAACTGTTGTGCGCAGGCTCGATCAGCGGCCAGTGGATGGTCAGGCGTATCCAGTTCAGACCCAGCGCATCCAGTTGATCCATCTGCTGTTGATAGGCCGCCGGTGAGAAATACTGAAACTGCGCATTGACCCCGAGAAAGTCCTGCCAGACCACGGTGCGCGGGCCTTTCAGGATGGTTTCCGCCTCGGCGACGGGGGCCAGGGCTGAACAGGCAAGCAGTGTCGCAAACCACAAACCGGCTGCAGATTTCATCTCAAGTCGCCTCGCATGCGTGTTGGAACAACTGATGAAAGTGCTCTGCCGTCCGGCTCCAGACCCGCTGCTGGCCCAGTGCTGCGGCGTGTTCTGCCCATTGGCTGGCGAGTTCCGGCTGGGTGCAAAGTTGGCTCAGGGCGTCGGTCAGCGCGGGCACGTCACCCTGTGGGTAAATCAGGCCATTACCGTGGGAAACTTCTTCGGCAAAAGAGCGGGCATCGGAGGTAATCACTCCGCGACCACAGGCCACCGCCCAGGACAGCGCGCCGCTGGTGCCGCGTAACTGGCCAAGGATTTTCAGTTTGCTGGACTCACGGTAGGGCAGGATCATCACGTGATGGGCCTGAATCACCTCGGCAATGCTATCGGCGGGCAGGTCCAGGTCCCAGTCAATCAGATCGCTCAACCCTAGTTGGCGAATTCGCAGGCGCAATTGGTCCAGGTAGCTGCCGGACGGACCGAACGCCATTTCCGGTTCGCTGCCGCCCGCCAGCGTCAGGCGCAGCCGCGGACGTAGTTCGGGCTGACGCACGATCAGCTCGGCCATGGCATCGAGCAGGTCTTCGATGCCTTTGCCGCGATAGATAAAGCCGAAATACAGCAGTTTCATAGGTCGTGCAGGTGGCAACGGCACAGGCTCGATCGGCAGATTGCCGTGGGCGATCACCGCCATCTGCTGCTGACTCAGGCCCATGCGCTGGCACAAGGCTACGCTGCCGGCCTGGGTCAGGGTCACCAGGCGGTTCAGGCTGCGGGCCAGTTGCTGTTCTTCACGCAGGCACAGTGGGTCGGCCAGCACGGTGGCGATTTCCGGCAGGGGTGAAGGCATCGCATTGGCCATGGACAGCGGCCAGGGCAACTTGGCCCGGCGCCAAACCAGGCGTTCCGGGTCATGCACGGTGGCGGTCAAAGGCAACCGGTCAAAACGCTTGCGCAAGGCACGCAAGGCGTGAAATTCCGCCAGTCGGCCACCGCCGATTTCGGCGTGCACCAGATCGATACCCTGCCAGTCCACTTCCGCCACCCGTCGTACCGCGAGCAGCGGGTCGTTGCCCACCCCTCGCAACGGGGTACTGACCTGGATACCCAGATTTTCCAAGGCGTGTTTCAGGTGCCCGGCATAATCGGCAATGCCATTCTGCTCAGGCGGCAATGGCGCGAGGAGTGCGATATGCATGTCACCCCCTGCTCTGGAAGCGCTTGAGGAAATCCAGCACCCGCGCCGGCACTTTATAACGGCGGCGGTTGATGATGATGCCGTCGACTTTCTTGAACGCGGTCTGCAGCGTCGACAGCACGTTTTCCAGCATCGGCACGGTGGTTTCTTCGGCCTCGACCACCAACAGAATCAGGTCAGCTTCGCGTAGATGAGCGAAAGCATCCTCATTGGTGAAGATGTTTGACGCATCGATCAGCATGATTTCACCCGGGCCCACAGGGCCCGATCCCTCGGGGCGAACCACATGCCCGTGCTCGACCAGCAACTGGGCCAGATTGTCGATCACAAAGCTCACGCCTTCGCCGGCGCGGGACGAGGTGAAGCCCAAAGCGAGGCCTTTTTCTGCCACCTGACGCAACGGCAAGGTGCCATAAAGTCTGTGCAGACTCGCCGAGAACGCGGTGTTGTGCGTGCCCTGTGTCGCATTGAGCTCTTGAAGGCTGGTCCAGACCGGCACCCCAAAGCGCGATTCGATCTTGTCCCCGTCGTGGATCCGCTGATCCAGCAGATAGAAGAAGTACAGCGCGACCAGGCCTACGCCAAGGCTGAGCGGGAACGCCAATAGCAACATCGCCAGGCTCTTGGGGAACACTCGACTGGGGTTGTAAGTGGCCTGCTCGATAATCGCAATGTTGCTGATCTGGCTGCGATCCAGTTCGCGGTCGATGCGGGCTTTTTCCAGACTGCTGCTGTACAGCGCGAAGCTCTTCTCGCTGGCGTCCAGTTCGCCTTGCAGGCGCGACATTTCCGGCTCCAGATTCAGCGCCAGTTGACGGTCTTTTTCCCACTGCGCCAACTGCAGATTCTGCTGAGCCAGTTGCGTCAGCAATCGTGCATAGCTGGCCTGCTGGTCAGCCAGTACGTTCTGCATACGGTTGTAGATCGGATTGGGCGTAATGCTTTCCGAACGCTGGATGGTTTCATCCTGCTTGCTCAGCAGTTTTTGCAGGTTGCTGATTTCTTCATTGAGGGCGCGTACCGGCGGCGCTGAATCCTTGAAGGAACGCAGCAGCTCCTGACGCTCGACTTCCTTACCGTTGATGCGGTTTTGCAGGTCCTGCCGATTGGGGTTGAGGCTCAATTCACGGCCGGCACTCACGGTCTTCGATTGCTTGGCCAGTTGCTCCAGCAATTTATCCAGACCCGCTTTGGTAGACGCGATGGAGCGCGTGGTGTTGTTGCGCTCGGTGGTCAGGTCGTTCAGGCCCTGGGACGTATCAGCCAGACGCTGGGCAATGCTCACCGCGCCCAGTTGATTGAGGTAAGTCTGAATCTGTTTCTTGTAACTGAGGATCCGCGCCTGAGTGGCTTTGACCTCGGTTTCGTAGAACTGATAAAGGCTCACTCGGCCCAGAACCCGGGTGCGCTCCTGTTCGTACTGTTCGATCCAGGTTTCCAGCACCTGACGCGCCACGCCCGGATCGTTCCAGGAGAACGTCAGCTCCATCACCGTCGAACCCGGTTCATGCGATACCTTGAAGTTCTTGCCCAGATCCTCGGCCAGGCGTTCTTCCGGGGAACGTTTTTCAACCAGACCCACCAGTTGCAAAGCGCCACGCATGACGTTCACCACCGACGCCACGGTGTCTCGGAAGATATTTTTCACCGATGCCAGGAAACCTTGCTCCACCGGGCGATTGGACAATTCAGCCAGGTACTTTTCAGCGACGATGCGCATGATCGGCCGCCCGGTGAGCATGCGTTCTTCGTCCAGAATCGGGTCGCGCTGGGCGCTGGGAATCACAATGGCCTGGCGGTCGGCGAACTCGATGGGCACGGTGCTGCTGTCACGGCCAGGCTTGACCAGGAGCAGAGCGGTGGACTCGTAGCGGTTTGGCAGCAGGAATGCACCCAGCACGATGACGATGAAGGTCAGCAGGACGGTAATTTTGACTTCGCGCTTGAAGATAAAAAACAGACGCAGCAAGTCGCGCAATGAACGGATATTGATCATGACTTTTCCCCGACGATTAATCTTGGCTGCGCAAGTTGTAGTTCACCCCAAAACCCAGCGATTTCGCGAAGGGAATCAGTTGGTTGAAATACAGATTCACACCGTCGGACTTGTCACCCGCCGAGGATTTGGGGACGAAGACCACATCGCCACGTTGCAGCAGCACCGGTGCCCGGGGGCCTGAACTGTCAGCCCAGAGCAACTTGCTGTAATCGAAGAAGTAGGTCTTGTAGAGGCCAGTGTCTTCCTGGCGAAGCAGGGCCACGAGGCTCGCATTGCCTTCAGGCGCGACACCACCGGCGCCAACGATGGCCTGCACCAGCGTGGTGGCCACGGTCACCGGCAGCGAAACCGTATTGCGCACGGCACCGCCGACAAACACGGTGTTGCCAGGCGATTGCGAGATATTGATGGTCATCGCGGTGTCGCGATAAACGTCTTTGAGTTTGTCCTGCAGCAGCGCGGTCAGTTGCGGCAGCGTCAGACCTGCCGCCTGCACCGTGCCGATATAGGGGTAGGTGAAGGTGCCGTCGCTAAGCACCGGGAACAACGTCAGTTCGTAAATCGAGTTAGCCGTGAAGGCGGAAATCGACGGTGCTTCCCCGGTATTGCGCACGATGCGCAAGGTATCGCCTGGACGAACCCGCTGTAGCGGCGCAGGCTGGCCAGCCAGGGCCCGCCCGGCCGCCAGCCCTGCGTCGATTTCAGCATCATTGTCAGGTACGCCGACTCGCGCCGGCGTGTTGCAGGCGCTGAGCAGCACCGCGCATATCGCGAGCACCGTAAACCTGGCCAACCCTAAACTCCTGTCTCGCATGAAACTACTCCCGTACGGGTAAAACACTCATGTAGGCCGGTACTGCGTGCTGTTTTTCTGACGCCTCAAATGACCGTGGCGTCGTGGGTTGCGTTTTTCGTGCCAATCAATTGACCTGTTGTCAGGCAAATGGCCACTGTGGACGGGCGCTGCTATTGCAGCTCATCGTTGGCCGTATCTGTCAGCCCTTGCTGGCTTCAGCGGGCACCCTCCCGTAAATGTCCGTGAAGCGCACGATATCGTCCTCACCCAGATACTCACCGCTCTGCACTTCAATCATGACCAGATCAATGACCCCGGGATTAACCAGGCGATGGGTGTGTCCCGGTTTGATGAACGTGGACTCGTTGGTGTCGAGCATGAACTCCCGCTCGCCGTTGGTGACCTGGGCCATGCCACTGACGACGATCCAGTGCTCGCTGCGGTGGTGGTGCATTTGCAGGGACAGGGACGCTTGCGGGCGCACCACGATGCGTTTGATCTTGAAGCGCTTGCCTTCCTCCAGCACGGTGTAGGTGCCCCACGGCCGGGTGACGGTGCGATGCAGGCGATAGGCGTCATGGCCTTGGCGTTTGAGCTCCTGAGCGATGAACTTCACGTCCTGGCTGCGCGTGCCATCGGCAATCAGCAAAGCGTCAGGGGTGTCGATGATGATCAGGTTGTCCAGGCCAACGCCACCAACCAGACGCTTGGGGGAGTCGATGTAGCAGTTGCTGACGTCATGCAGCACGGTTTCGCCATTGCACTGGTTGCCACGCTCGTCCACCGCCGTCAGCTCGCGAACCGCCTGCCACGAGCCGATGTCGCTCCAGCCCAGATCGCAAGGCACGACGGCGACCTTTTGCGAGCGCTCCATCAAGGCGTAATCGATTGAGATGTCAGGTGCTTTGGCAAATGACGGGCTGTCCAGCTCCAGTTGCAATTCTTCATTACCTTCCTTGATGCCGCTTTGCTCCAGGCAGCTGTTGACCGCGGCCAACACCTCCGGTGCATGCGTTTCCAACTCCCGCAGCAAGGTGTCGGCACGCATGCAGAACATACCGGCGTTCCACAGGTGCAAACCGCCATCGAGGTAAGCCTGAGCCGTCGCAACGTCCGGCTTTTCGACAAAGCGCCCCACCTGATGAGCCTGGCTGTTGAGCGACTGACCTTTTTCGATGTAGCCGAAACCGGTTTCCGGTTTGTCGGGCAAGATACCGAACGTCACCATCCAACCCTCGGCAGCCAGCTCCCGAGCGCTTTGAACGGCTTGCGAGAAGGCCGGGCCATTGGCGATCAGATGGTCTGCGGGCAGAATCAACAGCTGCGCATCTTTGCCATACAACCGGGCGACGTGCAGCGCCGCTGCCGCGACGGCCGGGGCCGTATTACGGCCGAAGGGTTCAAGGATGAAGTCCAGCTTGACCCGGCTTTTGTTCAACTGGCGATAGTCGTCGACGGTCCGGAAGTAGACTTCGCGGTTGGTTACGGTCAGCAGGCGCTGCACGTCGGGCAGGCCGACCGCGCGCATAAAGGTTTTTTGCAGCAGGCTTTCGCCATCGGGAAGGCGCATGAACGGCTTGGGCACAGCTTCGCGGGAGACTGGCCAGAGTCGGGTACCGGCACCGCCGGCAATGATGCAAGGGATGAGGATGCTCATCAATAAGCCTCACGAGTAAAGAGCACTGCCGGAACAGTGCGCAGAAGGATATAAATGTCGAACCAGACGGACCAGTTTTCTATGTACTCAAGATCGAACTCCACTCGCTTTTCGATCTTTTCCACGGTGTCTGTCTCACCACGATAGCCATTGATCTGCGCCAGACCGGTAATGCCCGGTTTGACTCGATGGCGTGACGTGTACTCCTTCACCGCTTGCTCAAAGAGAATGCCGGCCGCCTTGGTGGCGGTTGCATGGGGGCGCGGACCTACCATGGACATGGTGCCTGCCAATACGTTGAACAACTGCGGCAGCTCATCCAGGCTGGTCTTGCGAATGAAGCGTCCGACCCGGGTAACCCTGGCATCACCCCGGGTGGTCTGATTTTCCGCCGTGGCATCGGCTTGGTGGTGGTGCATCGAGCGGAATTTGCAGACCTTGATCATGCGGTTGTTATAGCCATAACGGTTTTGCCAGAAAAACACCGGACCGGACGAATCCAGTTTGATGGCAATGGCCGTGCACAGCATCACCGGCGACAACAGCACCAACGCCAGGACTGACAGCAACATGTCTTCAGTGCGTTTGAAAAACGGCGACCAACCGGAAAGCGGTACATCGGACGCATTGAACATCGGCAGGCTGGCGACTTCGGTGATTCGGTTGTGAGCGTGGCGGAAGGCGATCATGTCCGGAACCAGCAGGACATTGACCGGGAATCTACGCAGCTCGCGGATGATGTAGTCCATGCGGTTTTCAGCCGACCAGGGCAGGGCGACCAGAACCTGAGTAACCTTTTCTTCGCGAATAAGACGTTCCAGATCGTCGCTGTTGCCCAGCAGCGGCAGCCCCGCCATGGTTTTCGGCAGGCGCCCGATGCGGTCGTCAATGAAACCTGAGACGCCGGAGCGGATGTCCTGGTTTTGCAACAGGTATTCGGCCAGCCGCTGCCCATTCTCGGTTGCACCCAGAATCACCGCGTTCTGGAGAAAGAAGCCTTTGTGCATCAGGTGCTTGAAAGCCACCAGCATGAACAGCCGCTCGATGCCGAACAGCGCCAGGCTGGCGATGTACCAGAGCACTAATTCCTCGTGGGAAATGTAGGCCACGAAATTCAGGCTTTCATGGATAAACAGTAGAAGGCAGAACGCCCCGGACCAGGCGAGGATGAGCTGGCGAAACCTGGGTGAGTTGCTGAACAGCGCTTCTGAATACAATCCCAGCGCCTGGAAAATCAGTACGCTGATGAGGCCAAAAAACAGTAGCGCCCCAAAGTAACCTTGAGGGATTTCGGTGATGCTGCCATCGGCGAGCACCAATATGAAAATGCCGGGCAGAATGCAGGTAATCCCGTGAACCATGCGGACTCCAAACAAGAAGTACTCTATCAGGCTGCTTCGGGTCTGCAGAAGGCTGTCAACAGGCTGCAATCGCATCTACTACCTCACTTCGTCGGTCCATTACTGCTCGACTGCGGTCCACGATTAATTCGAGGCGCTCAACACTTATAGTCAATAAACCATCTTTTAACTGGTTTTATTTTTGATTCGTCAATTAACTGTCATTTCGTTAGCTTCTCTCGTGTAATGTCCTTTTGGGTGGGTTAAAAGGCTTAATACTTTAGAAATGTAGGGTTTTTCGCTACTTCTTGCAGGATTCCCCCTCGAATGAATGCTGTGGGGAGTAAAGCTTATGACTCAAATATTGTCTCGGGTTTAATCAGGGTTTTTGTCGCGGAGCGTGCTTTGAATCGCCGCCTCGTCAATTCTTCGCCTAATGTTTACAGGGCAAAACCACAATTTTTTCTGAAGTAAAAAAACCTGAAAAAATTATCTGATTTAAAGGGGCTTTTTCTCTCCTGTCGAGGTCACATCTATCGAATCACTGGGCAGGCGCAGCAATGATGGGAGGCGTAGCAATGACAAAACGGGCAATTCTGATTCTGCACGGCAAGCAATCACTCAACGAAGAGGTACGCGCAGCCGTGAGCAGCAAGCGCGACCAAGGCTGGGAACTGGATGTACGTCTGACCTGGGAAGGCGGCGATGCTCAGCGGCTGGTGAGTGAGGCGCTTGCCGCCGGGCACACTCAGATAATCGCCGGCGGTGGCGATGGCACACTGCGCGACATTGCCGAGGCCCTTGCGCTGGCCAATACCGATGCCCAGCTGACGATCATGCCGCTGGGCACCGCCAACGATTTTGCCAAGGCAGCCGGGGTACCCCTTGAGCCTGAAGCTGCCCTTGATTTGCTTGATGTGCCAGCGCGTGCCGTCGATCTGGGCGAAGTCAATGGCAAGATTTTCATGAACATGGCCACCGGCGGGTTCGGCAGTCAGGTCACCGCCAATACCTCCGAGGACTTGAAAAAGGTCTTGGGTGGCGCGGCGTATCTGTTCACCGGCCTGTCGCGTTTCAGTGAGTTGAGTGCGGTGTATGGCGAATTGAACGGTCCGGATTTCCACTGGAGCGGGGATCTGCTGGCGCTCGGTATCGGCAACGGTCGGCAGGCTGGGGGCGGGCATGTGCTCTGTCCATCGGCATTGGCTGACGACGGCCTGCTGGACATCAGTATCCTGCCAGCACCTCAAGAGCTGGTCGGCACACTGCGCAGCCTGTTGGAAGGTGGCCTCGGCATCGACAACATGTTCATTCGTGCACGCTTGCCCTGGATTGAGCTCAAGTCCACCCAAGGCCTGGACATCAATCTGGATGGCGAACCCTTGTCTGGAGAGAACCTGCGTTTCTCGGCCCGGGCAGCGGCGTTGAATGTGCATTTGCCAAGCGATTCGCCGCTATTCACTACGGCGCCGCGGATCGCTTGATCTTTACCCTTGAGGTTTACGTAAGCGCCGGCGCATTCCCGGGACACTGATCAGGTTTGTACCGAGGGCTGGCTGATCCGCAAACCATGGCCAGTTCTTCCAGCAGGTATTTCTGCTCACCGTCATCCAGCGCTAACTGACCGGTGCGCAGATCTATCAGCTCCAGCTGCCAGGCCAGCAATGTCAGGCATTGGTTCAGAATCGGCAGGCTTTCGTCGACCAGACACTGGCCTACCCACGCCAGCCTGAGGTTTTGCCGCATCGCGCAGCAATACATGGCTACGCAATCGACCTGCGCATTCCCCGCTATTTCAGAAAGGCGGGCCAGGCTGCCAAGCAGACACTCCACAGCGTCGCCGTCATCGGTGATCAACTCCAGGTGTGCCAGGCACTCCTGACATCGAGCCAGGAGTCGCTGTGCATCGCCGATAAATTCCGGGTGCGTGATTTGCCAGTCTGTACCGTTCAGCATGCTTCCTCTCTCCATAGATCATGGATAACGATCAGTGTCCGCTTGGGGCTTGAACGTTAATGTGTACCAGCAGAGAAAGTCTGTAGGGCGCTTCTGAAACGGGTGAAAATGCGAAAAAATCGCCTTTGTAGGAGCTGCCGAAGGCTGCGAAAGCGATTTTTTGTGATGCACCGCTTTCGCAGCCTTCGGCAGCTCCTACATCCAGGACCGTATTTCAGCCCGATGAGCTGATTCATATTGATAAGCGCCGAGTCCAGTGTGATGCTAATACGCCACCAGCGCCCGCGCGGGGCATTTCATAACGATTAAGGTCTTGCCCATTTCAGCCGATAACGTCTTGGCAGACCCACTGTGACCCACGCTTCTGGAGCAATAAATGGCTGGCATTCTCGACTCGGTAGATCAACGCACACAATTGGTGGGCGAGAACCGCCTTGAAATCCTCATGTTTCGCCTGGCGGGCCGACAGCTATTTGCTATCAACGTGTTCAAGGTTCAGGAGGTGCTGCAGCTGCCTAAACTGACCCTGATGCCTCAGCGTCATTCTTTTGTCTGTGGTGTGGTCAACCTGCGCGGCCAGACCCTGCCGGTGATCGACCTGTCCCAGGCCATCGGTATGCGCCCGCTGGTGCCGGGGCCAAACAGCACCATCATCGTGACTGAGTACAACCGCTCGGTGCAGGCCTTCCTGGTGGGGGGCGTCGATCGCATCGTCAACATGAACTGGGACGCGATCATGCCGCCACCGGCCAGCGCCGGGCGCCAGCATTATCTGACTGCTATCAGTAAAGTGGATGACCAGCTGGTTGAAGTCATCGATGTGGAAAAAGTATTGGCCGAGATCGTGCCTTACAACGCCAAGGTCTCCAGCGAGAAGCTTGAAGATCCATTGCTCGCTGGCGCTGTGGGCCGTGAAGTTCTGTTGGTGGATGACTCGAAGGTGGCACTCAGTCAGCTGCGCGACACCCTCACCCAGCTCGGCCTCAAGCTGCACGTCGCCAGTGATGGCCTCAAGGCGTTGAACATGCTCAAGGGTTGGGCCGACAGTGGCGCGGTAATGACCGACAAGCTGCTCATGGTGTTCACCGACGCTGAGATGCCGGAAATGGACGGCTATCGCCTCACCACGGAAATTCGCAACGACCCACGCTTGCGCGAGCTCTATGTGGTACTGCATACGTCGCTGTCCGGCAGTTTCAACGAATCCATGGTCAAGAAAGTCGGTTGCGACAATTTCCTCTCCAAGTTCCAGCCCGACAAACTGGTGGACATGGTGCGCGAGCGTTTGATGATGGTTCAGGGCTGATTCTGAATCCTATGGCGTGACTTGTCTGGTGGTGGGTCGTATAAGCTAGTGTTTCCTTCACTTCGCTTTACCCCTGCCAGACAAGGAACAGGTCATGTTGCATCTCAGCGCGCTCTATCGCTTCCCGCTTAAATCCTGCAAAGCCGAGGTATTGCAACAGGCGTCATTCGACGAACTGGGGATGACAGGCGACCGCCGCTGGATGCTGGTAGACGAACCCAGCGGGCGATTCCTGACCCAGCGCGCCTTGCCACAGATGTCGCAACTTTCGGTGCTGTGGAATGATGCTGGTGGCGTTACCCTCTCCGCACCTGGCTTTGCGGCCCTCGATGTACCCATCCCGGTCAATGAAGAACAGCAGCTGCGCGGCGTGACCGTGTGGCGCGATACCTTGCGCGTGCCTGATGCGGGTGAGGAGGCTGCCAGCTGGGTCAGTGAATTCATTGGCAAGCCGACCCGTATGGTCCACGTCCCGGCCGATCGCGCCCGCTGGCTGCCCAGCGGTTACGGCACCGTGGATGACCGCGTTGGCTTCGCCGACGGCTTTCCTTTGCTGCTGATTGGTCAGGCGTCGCTGGATGATTTGTCGGCACGAATCGGCAAGCCCCAGGAGATGCTGCGCTTTCGGCCAAATCTGGTGGTGGAAGGCGCTGAAGCCTTTGCCGAGGATGGCTGGAAACGAATTCGCATTGGCGACATCGAATTCCGGCTGCTTAAAGGCTGCACGCGATGCATCCTCACCACCATTGATCCTGCGACAGGCGAACGTAATGCCGACCGCGAACCGCTGGCGACCTTGAAGACCTATCGCGAGCGGGAAGGGGATGTGTGGTTTGGCCAGAACATGGTCAGTGACGGTCCGGGGGTGATTGAGGTTGGGATGCCGGTGGTGGTTTTGGAGTGATGCTTTTGAGTACATATCCGTTGCTGCGGTAACGGCTGCCAATGGTTCCGCCCTTACGGCGGGTCACTTTTGGCAAACAGCCCGGAATGCCGGCCCAGCCAAAAGTAACCAAAAAGGCCTTGCCCCACCACTCGGTCCCTCGCTGGCGCTCGGCATACCCGTAATCCGACATTGATTCGGCGGGCCCGCCGCGAAGGGCCATCCCTGGCCCAGCGCGGCTAAACCGGCATCCATGCCGGTTTGCCCGCCGAATCAATATCGGCTTACGGCCAGCGTGGTTTGACGGGGCGCCCAAGATCAAGATCAACAGCAGATCAACAGCAATGATGGCGGGCGTGGCGCGGATGATGTTGTAGGAGCTGCCGAAGGCTGCGAAGGCGGCTACCGATTCGCAGCCTTCGGCAGCTCCTACAGAGATCTCCGCACGCCATCGGTTCTGTGGGAGGTCCCGCCCCGTCTTCGACGCCGCGCTGTCGCGCAGCAAACACGGCCCCTGGAGTGAGCTTGCTCGCGATCGGCTGCGAAGCAGTCGTGAAAAGGCGGGATTCACCCTCGCAGGAAAGTCGTTCCGACTTTATCGCGAGCAAGCTCTCCTACAGAAAGAACCCATACATTCAGATAGTTATTTTTTGTTTGATGAGAGCGAATTCATTCGCGAAGGCAATGGATCAAACAACCAATGCGGTGGGTGGTGCACACAAGAAAGCAGGTCGGCTATCAGGCCGCCTCGTGCGCTTTTGATTTGGCTTTTGATTCGGCTTTTGATCTTAGGCGCCCCGTTAAACCACGCTGGCCGGAATTCGATATTGAGGCGTGGGGCAAACCGGCAGGACGCCGGTTTAGCCGCACTGGGCCAGGGATGGCCCTTTGCGGCGGCCCCACGCCTCAATGTCGGATTACGGGCAAGTCGAGCCTAGGCGAGAGACCGAGTGGTGGGGCAAGAGCGTTTTGCTTACTTTTGACTGGGCCGGCATTCCGGCTTCTCAAAAGTGAGGCGCCGTAAGGGCGCAACCCTAAGTGGCCGTTACCGCAGCAACGGATATTTACACAGAGCGTGTAGCCGCACCCTCAAAGATCATCAAAAAACCGCTCATGCCAATCCACCAACGGCTGTGGCGAGTTGAGCTTCTGCCCGTAGATCACCGAATAAGACAGCACGTTCTGCACATACTGCCGAGTTTCATCGAACGGAATGCTTTCCACCCACACATCAAATGCCAGGTGGTTGGCGCCCTTCAACCACTGACGTACGCGACCAGGGCCAGCGTTGTAGGCGGCGGAGGCGAGCACTCGGTTGCCGTTGAACTGGCTGTGCACCTGACTCAGATAAGCCGCGCCTAGCTGGATGTTCTTGTCCGGATCCAGAACCTGCTGCGGCGAAGCCAGCGGAATGCTGAACTTACGCGCCGTTTCCTTGGCCGTGGCAGGCATCAACTGCATCAGGCCGCTGGCGCCCACGCCTGAGCGGGCATCGTCCATGAACGCGCTTTCCTGGCGGGTAATTGCAAACACCCAGCTTGAATGCAGGCCGCGAACCTTCGCCTCACGGACCAGCGTGTCGCGGTGGGCCATGGGGAAGCGGATGTCCAGGTCGTCCCAGTACTGCGCCTGACTGATGGTGCGAATCGCCGGGAAATACCATTTCAGGTCATAAGCCAGCTTGGCCTGAGCAACCATTTCGTCACGGCTGAAGTGGCGGCTGACGTGGTACCACTCGCGGCGACCGTCGACGATCTGCCCGCGATCATGGAACTCCAGCGCGCGACGCACGCCGGGCGTATTGCGCACTTTGGTGATCAGCGCCTGGCTGAGCAGCAGGGGTTTGTTGTTCAACTGATATGAGCTTTGGGTCCGGTCGGCTGCCAGGAAGCCATAAAAGTCCCGCTCCTTGGCCACGTCCTTGTACAGCGACGGGATAAGTGGGCTTTTCGGCTGCGCCAATTCCAGCGAGCGGGCTTCCCAATAACGCCAGCGATTGGTGTCAGCCAGGTCTTTTGGCAGGCGGCGGGTCAGTTCGTAGGCGTCTTCCCATTGGCCCAGACGCAACAGCAGCCTCAGGCGCCATTCGGTCACGGTGTTATCCCGCAGGTCCGGATCGTATTTAGTCATGACCTCCAAGGCGCGGCCATCGTAGCGACGGGCCAGAGTCAGACCGATTTCCTTGGCTATCTGCACTTTTTCTTCGTGGGAGAAATGCATTCTGGCAGCGTAGCCGTCGAGCATCTCCATGGCTTTCTGCGGGTCTTGTTTGGCCAGGCGACGCAGGCCCAGACCCACGACGTCGGACATGGCTTCGTCCACCGGCGCGAACTGAGCCGGGTTGTTGAGCATCTCCGGTTTCTTGGCGATATCCAGCAACAGCTTGCCCTGAGGGGCGAGGCTGTTGAGGCTGTTGACCAGGGTGGTCGCCAGGGAATAGTTGCCGGCTGTCGCTGCCAATTTCGCCCGTTGCCAGCGTTTCTGTTCCGGTAGTTGCCCGTCAGTTGCCCATTGGGCGAAGAAGCCGTCACAGGCAGCGGGCAGGGTCTTGCCAGTCATCCACAGCTTTTCAGCGCTGGCGTAGCCTTCGGCTTTCTTGCCGTGACCCAACAGGTATTGACCGTAAAGACAGTCAAGCTCGACGAAATTCATCTTCGGGTCGTAATACTTGACGAAGGGCTGCCAGTCGCCACGTTCGGCCAGCCAGCGCAGCCAACGCAGTTTCATCCAGTTGGCCTGGGGCAGGTCGCCATGCTCGGCGAGGAATTTTTCGATTTCCGCATTGCTCGCGGTTTTCAGCCTTGCGGTCAGCTCGTCGTAAGCGAGGTACGGCTCCAGTGGATAGTCCGCCAGGGCCGAGGCATACATCCGATAAGGCCCAGTGTCACCTTTGGCTAGTGCGCGTTTGGCCTCATCGTAGTACTGACGTTGTTGGCTGAGATCTACCGCGTGAACGGATTGGGCCGCGGTAGCCGTGAGGAGCAGGCATGAAAAAAGGCTGAACAAGCGACTGCGCATGAGACTTCCGAGCAGATGAACCGTGAAAAGTGTCGCTAGCTTAGCCTTTTGCCAGCTCCGGGTGAAAGCATTGCCGACGGGGGTTACTCACTTGGAAATAATTGAACGCTATAAAGGACGCGACTTTAGTCGTCAGGGCAGGGCGGTCGTCATCAATCCCGACATCCACTGGCTATCTCAGGTAGAATGCGCCCCCGGTTTTTGGAGAAGCTCATGACCCTGCTCAAATTCAGCGATGTGTCCCTTGCATTCGGCGCTATGCCGTTGTTGGACAAGGTGTCCTGGCAGATCGCCCGTGGTGAGCGGG
>Ga0247814_10000270_pt1 | contig 45385 bp, 39 predicted proteins | sample UWRJL179409R1_FD_179947 | JGI IMG/M metagenome (GOLD analysis project Ga0247814, IMG submission 179947) | Plant litter microbial communities from Arlington Agricultural Research Station in Wisconsin, United States - UWRJ-L179-409R-1 | ecosystem: Environmental > Terrestrial > Plant litter >... | reverse complement strand
TGGTGAGTTCTAAAAGCAGTATGAGATGAAAATTCGCGCCCTCTTCATGGCTGTCCAGCCACAGCAGTGCCGTTTCCAGAAAGTGGTACAGGCTGCTGTTCTGTTCTTCTTCTTTAATGCTGTTATGAAGCATTTCTGCAATAAACATAGCCATACCCGCCTTAACCATATTGGAATTGAGCGATAGATACGGATGACCTATTCGTACTTCCTTAAAATACTCCAGGGTACCTTTGTTCTTATGTTCAGCTTCAATTTCCAGTATAGTAAGCGGCCTGAAATAAATGGTTTTTTGGCTGCTTTTTTTAGATGAAAAGGCATCACGCACATAATACGATTTAAGCCCGTCACTTTCGGTAAAGCATTTTACAATCAGGCTTTTTTCCTGATACCGAAGGGCGCTTAACACTATGGCTTTTGTTTTTACTAACAACCTTTTTTAATTATAAATTTCTAATTATGAATTATAAGGTTCGAACTACAGTTATCGTAATTCGTAATTTCAAATTGGTAATTACCTCACGATCATTACCTTTTTAACCTTAGTTAACGTAGCATCTTCAGATGATATAAATATCATATAAACGCCCGATGCTACTTTGTATTTACCAAAAGCGCGGGTATCCCATAGTATTGTTCCGCCTTCAGATGTGGTTTCATATACAAGGTTACCCTCAATATCGGTTATTTTAACGGTAGCCCTGTCTACCAGGCCGCTAATTTTAACATCGCCTTCAAATCCCGGCCTCACAGGATTAGGGTATACATACACATTGTTAAGATTATCTTCTGCCGCTGTAGAAGTACCTTTGTAAGACACCATTCCCCTGTCTGTGGCAAAAAAAACTTCTCCGGTTATATTGTCTATATCTATATCGTTAATATTGTTGCTGGGCAGTGGCGAATTATCTTTTGTGAAATGAAAAAGTGTACTTTGCCCGTCTGGTGATACCAAAAATGCCCCCGCACCAGCCGTACCGATCCATTTATTGTTAGACCCGTCGGTCTTTATATCTGTTATAGATTGCTCGTTCATTAGTTCCTGAGGAACTCCATCTTCTAAAAAAACAATGTTAGTAGCTTCCAGCACATCTTCAGTAAGAAAACGGTCTACGCTTTGTATTATCCGCAGCCCCCCTATTGTACCTATCCACAAGCGGTTGCTATTGTCTACCTCTACACACTTTACATACACTTCCGGTATGCCGTTATCTGTGCCAACTACAATAAACTTATTATTCAGGGTTTCGTTAAAACCTATAAGCCCGTTGCCAAAGGTAGGTATCCATTTGGTACCATTTTTATCTATTACCAACTTACCAAATTCGTCGTTAGTGTTGGCCAGTACCCCTTCAAGGCTGTGGTCGGCCCAGTTGCCATTGGCTAAAAGTACCTTTATAGGTTTTGTTATCCTGGAGTTTGTCATCCAGAGGTTACCGGCACTATCAAAAGTACCGCCGTTAACGCGTATACTGCGGTAAGCTCCGTCAATAACAGGTTCAAGCTTAGTTGTAGAAGGCGTTACATCGGTATAGATCTGAACCGGCACATCATCTTCCAGCTTTAGGAGCCCATTATGAAACGAATTTAAATACACCTCCCTTTCCCTGTTTGGGTTAATGGTAATGTCTGATATAGACCGTACCGGCCCAAATACCGATAGCGTGCTGTAAGGTATATTAAGCCATCCTTCACTGGTAAATTTACTTACTCCGTATTCTTCTAAAAATGGCACATAAGAATAGCTATACGTGCCATAAACTGCCCATAAACTGTTACGTGATTTTTCTATAGAAAAAATGTTGTTGCGCAAAGGGCCGTCGGGTGTAATATTATCAAATGGTGCCGAAAAATCCATAGGCACCGTATACACACCACGTTCCCGGGTACCTATATAAAGTGTTTGCCCTATTACAGTGGCACAGCTGTAAGTAATTGTTTCTGTTACACCGGGTATTGCATTTATTTGTAAAATCCTTGCAAGCTGGTCGTTAAATACATTTACATTACTGGCACCGGTAATTACCATATAGCCGTTGGCAATGCGCATATCTGTAACCCCGGCAGGCAGTACCGCTACCTGCGCAAAATTACCATCATCTAAAATCCTGATAATTGGCCCGTAGTTGGTGGCGGCAAGCAGATTACCGTTATAGGTAACAATACCATCCCAGTAAAAGCCAATATACAGTGTTTGCCACTGGTTATAGTCATTTAAATTTGGATTACTAAGGCTTGCTTTCCTTATCCCCGAACCGTCAAAAGTAGCTGCATAGATAGTACCGTTATGTATAGTCGTTTGTTTAACCGGTATTTCGGCACCATTTGGCCCCAGATAATAAGTATCGCCAAACTCCAGCGTTTGCAGGTTAAAAACAACAATGCCAAAATCAGTACATATATATACAAGACCGTTATTTTCGTAAAAACTGTTTATTTTCTTTTTAGTGGCTACCACTGTGGTTTCCTCAACAATACCCCTCTTGCTAACAATATTGTTATTAGAGTTTATAACTAAAAGAAGCCCGTTACTGTTTCCCACCAGGGTACGGTTATACTCTGAGCTGTGGTATATGGCCGTAATACCCTCTGCCTTTAAACCATCTACCGATGTAATGGTTTTAAGCTCGCCGCTAACAACATTTTGCGAAAACATGGCACTCTCTGCCGCTGCAAAGAAACGGCTGTTAGACTGGGCCATATCTACCACATTGGTGTACGAAAAATAGCTGCCCCACTGCTGGTTGCCCTGAGCACTAAGATCTATGCAAAAGAATAAAAGAAATAACGGGAGAAAATGTTTCATCAGCAATTATTTGCGCAAATATAGCTAAAACGCATTTATTGCCGTTTTTGTATGCAGGATTATAAAATTAAAATAATTTGCTTGGTTATTTGCGGTTAATTAAGTACTCACTACTAATTTAAACAGCAAGCAAACAATCCTTTTTTAGACTATACAATAACATTTTAGTTAAAAGAAAGGTTACTAATCATTACATTTACGTTTATAAACAACGATCCGTAATCTAATATCTAAAATGGGAAGTGTCGCAACAAATACAAATGACCAGATTGCAAAGCTCAGGGAAAGAGGAATGGAATTAGATTATGATGATGCCAAAGTAAAAGAAATACTTTTAGACATTGGTTACTACAGGTTAGGCTTTTACTGGAACCCTTTTGAAAAAGATGATAAGCATAATTTTCATGAGGGAACAAAATTCTCGAATGTAGTTGAATTGTATTATTTAGATGTTGACCTTAGGAGTATTATAATAAAGTACTTAAATAGAATTGAACTAAATTTTAGAACGAAGTTAATTTATTATGTATCTAATAAATACAAAACATCGCCTACTTGGTTCATAGATCCCAAAGTTATGAGCAAGGATTTCATAATATCATTTGATAATTATTATAATGATGACTTTGTTAATAATAACAAGCAAATAAAAAACCACCATTTAAAATATTTAAACGATAAACATGCCCCAGCTTGGAAAACCTTGGAATTTTTTACGTTTGGCTCTATTTTAAAAATATTCAAATCATTAAAAGAAGATGAGATAAGACAAAGGATTTCAGAATTATATGGCATAAAAAACGTTCAGAAATTTATTAACTTATTCGAAACTATAGTATATGTTAGAAATTGTTGTGCACATAGTAGTGTATTATTTGATTTAAATCTTGCAAAAAGTATTTCTGCATTTGCAGAAATAAAGTTTAACGGTCATGAAAGGCATAATTTAGATTCATGCATTAAAGTCATACTTTTCATACTTAATAAGATTTCATCTTCAAGAAAAGAAGAAATGGAGACTGCGATAAATAAGCTGCTGATTAAATATGAAAACAATGATTTCATAAAAGGAATAATCAAGAATAAAATAGGGCATCAATTTTGATTGTGTATATACATAATCAAAAAAAGTTGTATCTTTGCAAAAGAAAGTGCCTTATTATTCATTTATGCTTTAATAGTGCACTATAAAAAAATACTTGTAAACCCGGACTTGCTCTGGGTTTTTTTATGGTTAATTCCCAACAAAAAAAACGCATCCCTGTGTAAGGATGCGTTCTTGGAATATAAGTCAGTTTTTGTTTTATTATTTTACGCTTGCAAAAAGATATTCCCTGTTCATACGGGCAATATTTTCAAGAGAGATACCTTTAGGGCACTCTACTTCGCAGGCACCGGTGTTGGTACAGTTACCAAAACCTTCTTCGTCCATTTGGCGTACCATGTTTAGCACACGCTGCGTAGCCTCTACCTTACCTTGCGGCAATAAAGCATACTGAGATACCTTAGCGCCTACAAACAGCATAGCAGAGCCATTTTTACAGCTTGCCACACAAGCACCGCAACCAATACATGCCGCAGCCTCAAAAGACCTGTCGGCATCATGCTTAGGTACCGGGGCAGCATTAGCATCTATAGTATTACCCGATGTGTTTACCGATACGAAACCACCTGCCTGCTGTATCCTGTCGAAAGACGAACGGTCTACCATAAGGTCTTTTATAACCGGGAACGCTTTACTTCTCCATGGCTCTACAAATATGGTATCGCCATCTTTAAAAGAACGCATGTGCAGCTGGCATGTAGTAACCTGGCTTGCCGGGCCGTGTGCCTGCCCGTTTATGTATAGCGAACATGCACCGCAAATACCTTCGCGGCAGTCATGGTCAAACGCTACAGGTTCCTGCCTGCTGTTTACAAGCTGCTCGTTTAACTGGTCAAGCATTTCCAGGAACGAACTATCGGTAGAAACATTATCTAATTTATAAGTTTCTATAGCACCTTTAACCTTAGCGTTTTTCTGACGCCAGATTTTAAGGTTTATGTTTATATTTTTATTAGAAGCCATATCCTTTGCTGTATTTTATTTGTAATTTCTGGCTGCGATCTTTATGTACTCGTAGTTAAGGTCTTCCTTATGCAGCACCTCATTGTTAATGTCGTTGCCCTGGTATTCCCAAGCACCCACAAAAGCAAAGTTAACGTCGTCGCGAAGGGTTTCGCCCTCTGCATCCTGGTACTCTTCCCTAAAGTGGCCTCCGGCCGATTCTTTACGTTGTAAAGCATCGCGTGCCATTAGCTGCCCAAGGTCTATAAAGTCGGCCACACGAAGTGCTTTTTCAAGCTCGGTGTTAAGCTCATCGGCACTGCCGGGAACAAACACATCCCTGTAAAATTCTTCTTTAAGCGCAGCAATTTCGGCAATAGCTTCAATAAGCCCCTGCTCGTTACGGCCCATACCTACTTTGTTCCACATAATATGGCCAAGCCTTTTATGAAAATGGTCTACCGTTTTAGTACCGTTATTGTTAAGCAACTGTTCCATCTGAGAACGAACATTTTGCTCTGCCTCGTCAAATTCTGCTGTCTTAGTAGAAATTTTACCTGTACCAATCTCGTTAGCAAGATAATCAGATACCGTGTAAGGCAGTACAAAGTAACCATCGGCAAGGCCCTGCATTAGTGCCGAAGCACCAAGGCGGTTAGCGCCGTGATCGCTAAAGTTAGCTTCGCCGGCCACAAAACAGCCGGGGATTGAACTCTGAAGGTTATAATCTACCCATACACCACCCATAGTGTAGTGTACCGCAGGATAAATTTTCATTGGCACTTCATACGGGTTCTCATCTGTAATTTGCTTGTACATCTGGAAAAGGTTACCGTATTTTTCCTCTATCCATGCTTTACCAAGCTTAATAACCTCTTCATCACTTGGGTTATGGTTACCCGCAGCATAAGCGGTTTGCTTACCTTTATTAATAATTTCTGAAGAGAAATCAAGGTAAACACCCTCATTAGTAGCATTAGCCTCTATACCAAAACCGGCATCGCAACGCTCTTTAGCAGCGCGGCTCGCAACGTCCCTTGGTACAAGGTTACCAAAGGCAGGGTATCTTCTTTCAAGGAAATAATCCCTGTCTTCTTCTTTAATATCTGTAGCTTTTAGCTTTCCTTCACGGATTGCCGCAGCATCTTCTAATTTTTTAGGAACCCAGATACGGCCTGAGTTACGCAATGATTCCGACATCAGGGTCAGTTTCGATTGGTTCTCTCCGTGCACCGGGATACATGTAGGGTGAATTTGCACAAAGCAAGGGTTAGCAAAGTAGGCCCCTTTTTTGTGTATTTTCCATGCAGCAGTAACGTTACTGCCCATAGCATTTGTAGAAAGGAAATATACGTTACCGTAACCACCCGATGCGATAATAACCGCATGTGCCGAATGCCTTTCTAATTCGCCCGTTACAAGGTTACGTGCTATAATACCACGTGCTTTGCCGTTTATCTTAACAATATCAAGCATTTCATGGCGGTTATACATATCTACACGGCCCTGGCCTATTTGCCTTGACAATGAAGAGTAAGCACCCAGTAGTAGCTGCTGGCCTGTTTGCCCTGCTGCATAAAACGTACGCTGTACCTGTGTACCACCAAAAGAGCGGTTATCCAGCATTCCACCGTAATCGCGTGCAAAAGGAACACCCTGAGCCACACACTGGTCTATAATATTACCCGAAACCTCTGCAAGGCGGTGTACGTTAGCTTCACGCGCACGGTAGTCACCCCCTTTTATAGTATCATAAAACAGCCTGTATATACTGTCTCCGTCATTTTGGTAATTTTTAGCAGCATTTATACCACCCTGTGCAGCAATTGAGTGTGCACGGCGTGGAGAATCCTGAAAACAAAATGCCTTAACATTGTAACCCATCTCTGCAAACGATGCCGCTGCCGAAGCACCTGCAAGGCCTGTACCCACAACAATAATATCAAGCTTAGGCCTGTTGTTTGGAGCAACGAGTTTTAAATGGTCTTTATAATCGGTCCATTTTTTGGAGATATGCCCTTCGGGTATTTTAGAATCTAACTTCATATTAATTGACGTTGATTATTTTAGTAAAAAGTGAATGTATAACGGTATAATAGCAAAAAGCAACGGCACAACAATAGCGAATGCCTTGCCAAAGCCTTTTATAAGCCCGTTGTATTTAGGGTTGTTTGCACCAAGCGACTGGAATGCACTGCCAAAACCATGGTACAGGTGAAAGCCAAGCACTATCATTGACACCGCATATAACAAAGTAGCTATAAGGCCAAACTGCGGATTTTTAAAAAACTCTACAGTAATTTTATACAGGTCTTTATATCCTTCTTTTATTTTCACATTAGCCTGCGCATCATAAAAAGACGTCCTGTCTTTTATTTTAAGGCCACCCTGTTCTACCTGTGCTGTAGGTATATAACCACCATCGGTAGTTACATAAAACTCCTGCGGCTGCCCACCGGCATTTATAGTAATAGTTTGTAACGGCATGTTCTCATCAAAGTGCATTTTTGCCCAAAAGCTTATCATGTGTGTTACAATAAACACCAGGATAACCGTACCTAAAACAGCCATGTTGCGCGATGCCCAAATGGTGTTTTTTTGTGGTTTGTTCATAGCATAATTGATAGGACGGGCCTTTTTGTTTTGCACCGTAAGGAGGATACCATCAATAGCATGAAAAATAATCGAAATGTACGTTACATAAGATAAAATTTTTACCGCCGGGTTTGTGGTCATGAACAATGCATACTGGTTAAAGTGTAATGCAGCGTCTTCTCCGGTAGATAAAAGCTGAAGGTTGCCCAGCAAATGCCCAATAAGGAACAAGCAGAGAAATAAACCTGTTAAAGCCATCCAGTACTTTTTAGCGATGGAAGACTTCAAAAATGCAGATTTTGCCATAATGTTTGATTAAAAAGATAAAGGTTTTTAAAAAATCAAACAAATTTAAGGTTAAATGAATTTAACCACAACCCCTGCAAGCTAATTTATAATGAATTTAAAGTGGGGATTTTTTAAAGTATTATCAGTAAAAAATTGCGTTTTGCATTTTTTTAACCTAAAATTACCTAAAATAATTCAACAAAATTAAAAATTCACATTCCATAAAATCAGTGGGCGCTTATTTACTCAAACGGTGTAGCTGTGTTTTAGGCGCAGAATAAGGCTGAATTTACTTTTACTATATGCGTTAACCCGCTGTTTACGGCATGCACGCCTGCTACTTGTAGCTATACCGCAAAGACACACAAAGTAGACACAAAGTAGACACAAAGTAGACACAAAGATGCGCAAAGAAAGAACAGCTTGCAACTTTGCTGAGAGAACACAAAGCGCTATGAATAACAACATTATGCTTCGTATTTAGCAACTCCATACTAAAGGCATAAACCTAACTGGCTATATCAATACATAACTTTGCGAATCTTTGTGTCCCCTTTGCGCATCTTTGCGTAAAATCAATATTCCTCCAGGATCCCTACTCCTGCCTGCCCAACCACAAACCATCAACTAACAACCAAAAACTAATACGTCTTTGTCATATCTTCGTCTACTACAATAATAAAGTCGGCTATGTTAAGGTAGTCTTTTTCTAAGCTGTCCAGTTCCTTTTGGGTAACGGCGGCAATGGTAACAATTTTTACGGCAGGCTTATCTTTTTTAAGGTACCAGTTTATACCCTCAAAATTATCGCTGTGGTAGGTACCGTTGTAGTGTACAAATACAGTTCCCGGGGTAAGGTTTTGGGCAATAAAATACCCCATGGTAGCATCTTTTACTGCTTGTGCCTTAGGCAGGTTTGCACCACCGTGGCCACCGCTCATGGCCATCATGGCTACATAGCCGTGCAGGCTGGGGTCATAAGCTATAGGCAGCGGGGCCATCCAGGTTTTCTCTTCGGGTGTAAGGTTATTTAAGGCTTCAAAACCCTGTTTGTACACCAGGCTGGCATATTTGCGCGGTATGTTAGTAGCAATAAACGGAAACTTCTTTTCTTTAGCAAGATCAACCAGCGGCTTATAATCGGTTTTGTGGTTTGGCCACAGGCGGGCAACACTGTCAAAAGCCTTTTGGTTTATCTGCCCTGTCAGGTACTGGTTTAACTGCTTCTGGTTATCGGCCTCAATCATTTCGGCGCCCAGCACAAGGGGTTTTACTGCAGCAAGGTCTTTGGTAAGTTCCAGCTGAAGCCAGTGCACTAACGCATTATCATGCTGTTCGCCAAACAAAACCACCTCGGCATCGGTGGCAGCCTTAAGCAGTTTTTTATAGGTAGTCTTTTTTCCTTCTTTATTATACAGCTGGTAAGGTAATTTGTCCTGCGCCTGCACTGCTGCATTTAGTACAAGTACTGCTAAAAGAAAATATCGTTTCATGCTTATTGATAATGATTATAAATAAAGCTGCTAAAGTAAGACAGTAGACACGAATTTCACGAATTTTCACCAATTAATTTTATTTAAAATCGACCGCAATGGACCTCATATTAATCGATATTATAAAAATTCGTGACAATTAGTGAAATTCGTGTAAAAAACCAATCCTAAATTAAGCTTCAGAATACAGGGAAATTAATTTGTGAAAATTCGTGTAATTCGTGGCTCCGCTTTTCCTCCCTTCGCCATTACACTATTTATTTCTAAATTTGCGTTTCTACCTATAAATACAAACTAATGACTACAGGAATAGATGCTATTGCCTACGATATTGCTAAAATTCACCTCCCGATAAAAACCCTGGCCGAAGCCCGCAACATTGACCCCGACAAACTGGAGAAAGGACTGGGCCTGCTTAAAATGACCCTGCCCGATGCCCACCAGGACACCGTGGTTTTTGGTGCCAATGCCCTTACTCGCCTGATTACCGATAACAACCTTAACCCCGCCGAAATTGCCCGTATTTATGTGGGTACAGAGAGCGGTATAGACAGCTCTAAGCCCATAGGCTCGTTCCTTGTCACCCTGATGGAGCAAAAATTTGGGCACGATTCGTTTTTGGAGTGCGATACCGTAGATTTTACCTTTGCATGTATTGGTGCAGTAGATGCCCTGCACAATTGTATAGATTATGTGAGGCTTAACCCTACCAAAAAAGCCATTGTTATTGCCACCGATATTGCAAAATACGATCTGGAATCTACCGGAGAATATACCCAGGGTGCCGGTGCCGTGGCCATGCTTGTTACGGCAAACCCACGCATTCTTACCATAGAAAATAACTGGGCGGTAAGCACCAAAGGGGTATTTGATTTCTTTAAGCCCTACCGAACCCTTAAGAAAAGCGATATTACCAATATTGAAGCTAACGAACCGTGGTTTGGCAATCTTGAAGCGGTTATAGAGATCCATAAAGACCAGCCGGTTTTTGATGGCCAGTACAGCAACACCTGCTATACCGATCGTACCCGCGAAGCCTATAACAGCTTTAAGAAGCTTACCAATACCACCGGCTCTCTATACAACACATGGGAGAGCATTATAATGCACCTTCCCTACGCCTACCAGGGACGCAGAATGTTTGCCGAGATCTTTGCACTCGACGCCGATATCCCACTCCTTACAGGCAATGAAGATCCTGCCGATTACCAAACACGCCTTCGCGAAATTAGCAAGAGTGATGATTACCGTGCTTTTGTAAACCAAAAATTACAGCCTGCAGAGCCTGCTTCGTCTTTAATCGGCAACCTGTATACGGGTTCAATTTTTATGGGTTTCCTTTCGGCTTTAGCCAAATATGCTGCTGAAGGTACCGATGTTAGCGGGAAAAAACTGGGTTTCCTGGCGTATGGCAGCGGCTCTAAATCGAAAGTATTTGAAGGTACGCTGCAGCCCGGCTGGAAAGCCGCCGCCACTAACGCACGCCTTTTTGAAACATTGGCGCAAAGCAAGGATATTGATTTTGATACGTACCAGAAGCTTCACAAAAAAGAACAGCACTACAGCGCACTGCCTCCTGTAAACGAATGGGTTTTAGATACTATTGAAGAAGAAATAACCAACCTTATTGGTGCACGTTATTATAAATGGGTGGAATAAAGACGTTGCATTGCAACGTCTAAATAGTTTACAGTCACAGTCGCAGTTTTCAGCGTAGAGCCGTTGCATGCAACGGCTAACTGTTTTATTGTACCGCAATACGCTATCCTTTATCCCGGTAGGCAAACAAAAAAGAAATCCCTACTTTTATCTTTCAAAATACGGCACATGAAAATCTCCATCATACAAACCTCACTGGCGTGGGAAGATCCCAAGGCAAACCTTGACAATTTTACCCAAAAGATAAACAACATTGAAGGCGGTACCGACCTTATAATACTGCCTGAAATGTTTGCCACCGGCTTTACCATGAACCCCGCCGCCGTAGCCGAAAGTGCCAATGGTGACAGCGTAAACTGGATGAAGCAAACCGCTATAGCTAACAACTGCGCTATTAGCGGCAGCCTTGTTATTACAGAGAATGGCAATTATTATAACAGACTGTTTTTTGTTTTGCCCGATGGCGAAGTAAAAACCTATAATAAACGCCACCTGTTTTCTTTTGCAGGAGAAGATAAGTTTTACACCGCCGGGTTAGAAAAACTCATTGTAGAATACAAAGGGTGGAAAATATGCCCATTAGTTTGCTACGACCTGCGCTTTCCTGTGTTTGCCCGCAACGTGGAGGAATACGACCTGCTGCTGTATGTAGCCAACTGGCCGCAAATTCGCACCCTTGCGTGGGACAGCCTGCTGCGTGCACGTGCCATAGAAAACCTGAGTTATACCATTGGTGTAAACCGTGTAGGGACAGATGGCAACGGGCATGCCTACAGCGGCCACAGCCAGGTAATAGATGCGTTGGGCGCTTACATAACCGAACCTTTTGAGAATGATGCCGTAGTTACCGTTACCCTTGATAAAGAGGCATTGCAGGAAACGCGCAAAAAGTTTGCTTTTTTAAATGACAGGGATAATTTTCTTTTGTCTTGAAACAAAAGAAACAAAAATTCAACGCTCTAACTTCTTGTGCTACAAAACACAAGCTTCGGCTAAATCATTTGAACTCGCTGCGCTCAAACAGCAAATGATTTTTAACGCCTCAACCTGTATTTTGCTTAACGCATCGAAGTTTTAGGCCTTAGCTTCACTCAAATGTTTACCGGAACCCTGTTGTCTATATAAAAACTAGCCCCCCACCGGGAACGGCTGCTCTACATCCCAGTTGTCGCGCACGTCTATTTGTTTAGGGAAATATATAACCTCTTCGGGCTGAATTTTATTCAGGTAATCGCCCGTATCCCATTCACCGTTTTTGTTATCGTCATAAATAATACGCAGTACATACTTACTGGGTAGTATGGCATCAAAATTTATTTCGGTTTCCTTTTCGGTATAGTGGCTGGCATACACCTTGCCTTTGGCATCGGTAATTTGCACTATGGCAGGAAAGCGCTTTACGTTTTCCAGCTTTATGCGCAGGTTGCCATAATCGGCATAGCTGCGGGTGCTAAGCTTATATACAAGGGTATCGTTGGCTTTGCCGTAAAAATCGGTAAATGCGCCGGGTAAAATGGTAACGTTATACTTTTGGTTCTCGTCCTTTTCAAAGTCAAACACCAGCTGCTGGTTAAAATCGTCATACTTTTGGGTAAAAGGCACGGCTATAGAATCTTTATTAATCAGTGCAATTTTAGACGCATCTATGGTTACCAGTGGTGTAGCCGGCGTTAGTGTAAACTTTTCCCTAAAGTGCAGCCCGCCTTTTTGCACGGCAGTAACCGCAAGCGAGTCGGTAGCTTTCATATCTTTAAACTTTACCGTAAAATTATCTGTAATATCACGGCGGGTTACCTGTACTTTTAAAGAGTCTTTTTGCTCACGCGGAAGCCATATTTGCAGGGAATCTTTTTCGGGCATTTTAGTAACCACCGTAGTAAGGTCTGTAGTGCCTGCACCATTTTTTACACTAACTTTTATGTCACGGTTGTCTTTACCCTCATACCCAAGGTACAGCCTGTTAGACGATATTTGCGTAGGCTTCACTGCCTTATACTTACCTTTTTCTTTAAACAGTTTTAGCTGGTGCAGCGTGTCAGACGGTACCGTAATGGTCTTATCCAGGAACGCCAGCTTATCTACCTTAGGGTTATAAACATAGTTACTGCCGGCATCTTTAAGTGCAAAAAGGTGGTACTTACCTGCCTTAAGGTTTTGGAGTGAGAACACCACGGCACTATCGAGCGTATTGGTAACATAGCGTGGCTTTTGCTTGTAAATGGTACTGTCGTTATAGGTTTCGTTAGCCTCATACAACATTACGGTTACAAAATTATCAGTTTTTAGGTCGTATGCATCTTTAATGCTGCCGGCCTGTGCAAGCGAATCTACATAATCGCCTGTAGAGAACACAAACCTGAACTGCGAGTACGGGTTGCCTTCGTTATTATCTGTAATACTTTGCCCAAAGTTAAAGCTATAGGTAGTATTAGGCTCCAGGGTATCTTTTATAGAAATGTTTATAAACTTGCTGGCACTGCCTGCCGGTACAATGTTAGGCTGGTTTTTTAGCGGCGGCGAAATTATAAGTTGCTTATTAATATCCTTAATTTTAATGTACTCGCTAAAATCTATATGAATTTCTTTACCGCTAAAGTTAGTGCTCATGTTTTTAGGCGAGCTCTTTACTATAACGGGCGGTATGGTATCTTTTAGCCCACCGGTAATGCTGCCCCTTTTTGCGCAGCTTGTTACAGCCAGCGACAGGCCTATAATAAAAATGAGTAGTTTAAACTTTGGCATATAATTTTTTTTCACTGTACAAAATAACAATTATATTTAGTGTTACAGAAATGTTTTTTTACCGAAGTTACGAATGCGCATAGGCAATGGTAACAATGCTCACCTTAGCATTAGGTATTTGCAGCAGCAACTTTCCGCAGGCTTCCAGTGTGGCACCGGTAGTTATAACGTCATCAACCAGTAAAAAGTGTTTACCGCAATGCGAATCGTTAAATTGCACATTAAAAGCACTGTTTATAATCCCTGCCCTAAGCTCGCGGTTTTTAAGGGTTTGTGTTTTGGTATAGCTGGTGCGCAGTAAAACATCATCGGTATAGGCAATATCCATTCCGGCTGCCAGGGCCCTGCCAAATTCGGCCACCTGGTTATAGCCACGCTCTCGCAGTTTTTTAGGGTGCAGCGGTACGGGTATAACATGGGTTACATCATTAAGTGCCGCAATATTTTTAAGTTGCGGGGCATACCAGCTGCCCATAAGGCTGCCCACCTTTTGCTGTCCGCGGTATTTAAGGTTATGTATAAGTTCCTGCACAATACCCTCCTTATGAAAATACACTAACGCCGATGCATGCTCTAAATGCAGCCTGCCATAAAACTTCTTTGCCGTTTCGTTATGCACGTCTTCATGGTGCTGCGTAAAAGGCATGCTGTGCCTGCAGGTGGTGCACACTACGGTTTCGCCATCATGCAGCAGGGCATCACAGCCCGGGCAGGTAACAGGAAACAGCAGGTTAGCAAGGCTTTTAAGCATTGGGGGAGGTTTTGTTGGGCTAATATAGAAAAATATTTTCAGTCCTCACCCCCGGCCCCTCTCCGAAAGAGAGGGGTGCCAACGTTCGGGTACAGTTCGGCAATAATCTATATATAAATAGGACTAATTACGAGTCAAAACATCAGAGTGCAGCTGCTCCCTCTCCCTTCGGAGAGGGCTGGGGAGAGGACAAAAAAGATGTGGGTACACAGTAGCTCCGAAGGAGAGGGGAGCCAACGTACGGGTATAGTTTGTGAAATTTCGATATAAATAGCAAAAAACTATTCATTCAGGCTTTATTCACCTGAGTGTAGCTCCTCCCCTCTCCCTTCGGAGAGGGGTTGGGGGTGAGGACTTAAATTTTCTTAACAAATTATGCCACACAATAATCGCTTTTTATATTTTTGCAGCATGGCAAAACAAGAAGATCAATTTAAGAGCGTTATTTCGCATGCTAAGGAGTACGGATACATATTTCCGTCGAGCGAAATTTATGATGGTTTAAGTGCAGTATACGACTACGGGCAAAACGGCGCCGAGTTAAAAAAGAACATCCGCGAGTACTGGTGGAAAAGCATGGTGCAAATGCACGAGAACATTGTGGGTATAGATGCCGCAATTTTTATGCACCCTACCACCTGGAAAGCCAGCGGGCACGTAGATGCGTTTAACGACCCGTTAATAGATAATAAAGACAGTAAAAAACGCTTTAGAGCCGACGTGCTTATTGAAGACCACGCCGAAAAAATATACCAAAAAGCGGTTAAAGAAATAGAAAAAGCACGTGCCAAATATGGCGATGCTTTTAACGAAGAAGAGTTTAAGGCTACCAATGGCCGCGTTAAAGAATACCTTGCCAAAAACAGGGAGATATTGGAGCGCATGGCCCGCGGACTTGAAACCGAGAACCTGGCCGATGTAAAAGCCCTTATAGAGGAGCTTGAAATTGCCGACCCGGATACGGGATCTAAAAACTGGACAGAGGTGCGCCAGTTTAACCTTATGTTTGGTACCAAGCTGGGCGCTGAGGCGGCTAATGCCATGGACCTGTACCTGCGCCCGGAAACGGCACAGGGTATTTTCGTAAACTTCCTTAACGTGCAAAAAACCGGCAGGATGAAAATTCCGTTTGGTATTGCGCAAACCGGTAAAGCTTTCAGGAACGAAATCGTTGCCCGCCAGTTCATTTTCCGTATGCGTGAGTTTGAACAGATGGAAATGCAGTTCTTCGTAAAACCGGGTGAAGAAATGAAATGGTATGAGTACTGGAAAGAAACCCGTTTAAAATGGCACCTTTCATTAGGCTTAGGTAAAGAAAATTACCGTTTTCACGACCACGATAAATTAGCGCATTATGCTAATGCCGCTGCCGATATTCAGTTTAACTTCCCGTTTGGCTTTAAGGAGCTTGAGGGTATCCACTCGCGTACTGATTTCGACTTAAAAGCGCATGAGCAATACAGCGGTAAAAAACTGCAGTACTTTGATACCGAAGAAAACGCGAACTATACCCCGTATGTGGTAGAAACATCGGTGGGATTAGACAGGATGTTCCTTTCGGTTTTTGCAACATCGCTTAAAGAAGAAACACTGGAGGATGGTTCTACACGCACCGTTCTTAGCCTGCCAAGCGTATTAGCGCCTACCAAGGCTGCGGTACTTCCGCTGGTTAAAAAAGACGGGCTGCCGGATGTAGCAAAAGAAATAATAGAGAACCTTAAGTGGGACTTTAATGTAGCGTATGACGAGAAAGATGCCGTAGGCCGCCGTTACCGCCGCCAGGATGCGCTGGGTACGCCTTTCTGCATTACGGTAGACCACCAAACGCTGGAAGACCAAACGGTAACCATTCGCCACCGCGATACCATGAAACAGGACAGGGTTGCAATCTCTGAACTGCGCGGTATTATTAACGAAGAGGTTTCTGTTAGGAACTGGTTAATGAAAATGTAATATTTTTAATGAAGATATATGAGCGCCTCCTTTTTAAGGGGGCGTTTTTGTTTAGTAATAATAAATCTCAATAGCATTCAAATTATTTTAAATTTGTCGAATGGAAAGATGGAATTATAGAATACTATTAGCAATTATAGTTTTAGCGATAATTATTTGTTACCCTTTTTTTACGATAAAATATTTCGAAACACAAAAAGCTTTGGTGATAGTATGGAGATATTTTATACTACCAATATTTGTAATTTTATCTATAATGTGTCCGTTTTTTTATTTTAAAACAGTAAAACCTTTAGATAAAGAAGTAATTTCGAAACGTAAAGAAAAAGCCAGGGATATTGTCTCAATTATTTTTATGGTAATTACGACAACTTTTATATCATTAGGCACAACATTCTCTTTAATAATTACAACTAACAAGTGGTTTGGAAATTCGGAAGTTGTATTAATAAAAAAACCCGTAATAGGTTATAGCTCTAATGTTACAAAACATGGCAGGCTAACACATTATATTGATTTTTTGAATCCAAAAAGTCATGACACCATAAATAATTTTGAAGTTTTCAAGAGATATGAAACGGGAGATATTTTTGAAAAGGAAATGAGTTATGGTGCGTGGGGTATTTTATATGCTGGTGAGTAAATTATGGTGAGTTATATGTGAAGGCCTCCTGATTGAGAGGCGTTTTTTATTTTGGGGATATGAGGGTTTCCTTAAAATGGCATATTAAATTAGTTCTATATTTATAGTCTGCTCATAAAAGCAAAAATTGTCCAAATAAGATGAAATCAATTGAAGTTAGTATTGCGAAATCTTTTATCTATAACATATTATATTCTGTTATTTTATCTTTTATTTCAGTCCTTGCTATACTTAGTACGATTGAATATTATATAGAGGATAATCCTTTATCTCAATTTGGACCAATTTATAAATCTGAGAGTGTTGGAGCATGGTTCGAATTACCTCATGATTATTCATTAGATACTTCTACACTATTGCTAATTCGATTAAAAATAGTGTTCACTTTTCAATATAACATTGAAATTTTTTATACTATATTTTCCTTTTACTTTATAATGATTTACGCTATAAAGTATTTGCGTATTAAAATTAAATAATACTAAACCGCTACACAAATTTATCACGTTAATTAAACGAAAGGTATAACACACCCCTAACCCCTCTCAAGAGGGGAACAGCTTCACTCGGGCGTAATCGCAGGAGTAAAAAGGTTTGAGTAAGCGGGTTTGAGTGTTCCCCTCTTGAGAGGGGTTAGGGGTGTGTCCTTATTTTTATAGATCTTACACTGCGCCTTTACCGTAAATTCAATCCTACAAATTGCTATCTTAGCGATGGTCAATTTAAACAACTACATAATGTATCTAAAACGCATTGGTATCACTTTTACTTATCTCGCGATTTTTGCCTGGTTAGTATCATGCAATAATGGCAACAATGCCAAACCTGATACCACTACACCAAAAGAAGAAGTGGCGGGTAAAGCCGACAGGAAATTAATTGTTGAGGAACTTGCAAAGCTTAAAGCAGTACTTGCATCGGGCGATAAGCAGAAGATTGCGGGTGTTTTTAATTTTCCGCTTTCCGATTCGATTCAAATTTATACTGAAAGTGAGGCCTATCAAAAGGAGTTAAAACAAAATGGCGGTAAAGTTACCAAAACACTGTTCCTTAAATATTTTCAGGAAATAGCAAACGATATTCAAATGGAACAAATTAACGAGCTGTTTAAGCATATAAACACCGCCGGACTTTTAAAACAGGACAAGTTACATTATGAGAACATTGTAGCTGCCGAACCCTGTTATAGTTTTTGCAGCATAGAAATTAAAAATAACCGTGTAACATTATCTGTAGGGTCGGGTTCTAATGAAAATTTTAAAAGTAAAGCAACGGGTGATGAAGTTCCTGAAAATTCATCAGAATTTTGTGAAAGCGTTCTTTGGTGGGTTTTTAAATTTGAGGATGGCAGGCTCGAACTTGTAAATATAAACGGCGCAGGATAAAGACAATAAATAATTCAACAGCAAAACATAACCATGAACATACACATAATAGGCGGCGGCAACCTGGGCAGCGCCATAGCCATAGGCCTGGCACAGTTTAGTACCGGCAACAGCATAACCGTAACACGGCGTAATGTAAAACTTATAGATCATTTAAAGCAGTATGGCATAGCAACATCTCATGATAACACCGCTGGGATAAGCGAAGCTGATATTGTTATTCTTGCCATAAAACCGTGGCAGGTAGATGCGGTGCTCGACGAAATTTTGCCGCACGTGAAGGGCAAGGTAATAGCCAGTGGTGCCAGCGGTGTAACAGTAGAGCACCTTAATGCTAAAGTAGCAGGCACGAACACGGTGGTGCGCATTATGCCCAATATTGCTGCGCAGTACGGGGCTTCGGCGACGTGTATCTCTGCCGCGGCAGACGATATTAAGAACACCCAGGCTATAGTAGAGTTGTTTGACAAAGTAGGAACCGCTGTTATAATCGACGAGAAACTTATGGATGCCGCCACGGTACTGGGTGCTTGTGGTACAGCCTTTGCGCTACGGTACATTCGCGCGAGCATGCAGGCGGGAATAGAAATAGGCTTTGATGCCAAAACCGCCCTTGCCATTGCTGCACAAACCGCCCTTGGTGCTACACAAATGCTGTTGAAGGAAAATGCCCACCCGGAGCAGCTTATAGATAAGGTTACCACGCCCCAGGGCTGCACTATTGCCGGCCTTAACGAAATGGAACACGAGGGCTTTAGCTCCTCGCTTATAAAAGGGATAAAAACATCATTGCACAAAATAAAAAATTAGCAATAACAGTATTAAAATAGTAACTATTTTTGAAAAATATCACTATACGCAATGTTTTTGTTACTTAAAAATAATTGGTATATATAATTTAATAAGAAAATGTTTCCCAAAAATACTATGCATGCATTTCAACGTTTTTATATGCATTTCATCTAAAACATTTGGCGACACGTATGGTTAAGTATATGTTTGCATCAAAATAGCATTAGTAAAATTTTATTTTACGGTATTTTTGGGGGCCGAAAAAGGGAAAACTGTAATAGTTTTCCCTTTTTTATTTTAATTTGGCAAAAACTACTCTTTCTACACATTTATATAACACTTAAAAAGGGTATGCTTTTTGAGTTTACCAGGAAAAGTCCTATTTTTGAATAAATAAAAGTAACTATGGAGTTTAAATCTAAGAATCCGTTTTTAAGTAATAAGTCATATACCAAAGACAACGCGACCGTGTACAATACCCAAGGGCAGCCGGTACAAATTATAGATTACAATAATACTATGACCGTGCATGGCGCCATAACTAAAAGCTTTATACTTTTTGCATTGCTTTTAGCCGGTGCGGGTTTTACATGGTATAAAGCATTTAATGGCGAAAACCCCATAGGGTTAACAATAATTGGTGCCATTGTAGGTATAGTTATGGTAATTGCAGCAACTGTATCGCCTAAAAATTCGCGCTACCTTGCACCGGGCTATGCCGTTTTTGAAGGTTTATTTATTGGTGGTATATCGGCATTGTTCGAGGTGCGCTACCCCGGCCTTGTAATAAAAGCTGTAGCCAGTACTATGGTTACTTTTGGCGTATGCCTTGCCCTGTACAGGTTTGGGGTGGTAAAGGTTACAGAGAAATTTAAATCGGTTATTATAGCGTCTACGCTTGCCATAGGTACGTATTACCTTGTGTCTATGCTGTTTTACTGGATAGGTGGGGTATCGTTCTTTCACCACGGCAATTCTCTTATGAGCATTGGCTTTAGCGTGTTTGTTGTTGTAATAGCATCGCTAAACCTGTTTCTTGATTTCGACCAGATAGAGGAAGGCGCTCAGCGCAGGCTGCCTAAACACATGGAATGGTATGGCGCCATGGGCCTTATTATTACACTAGTGTGGCTTTATGTAGAGTTTTTAAGGCTGCTTAGCAAACTGCAAAGCAGGAATTAGTTTCTATATATTGAACTCATATTGACTTTTTTCAATTGGTTGCAAAAGGATCTTTTGCTCCATATTTTAGTTTTTTATTACTCCGTAGCGCTGCTATGCAGTGCAAAAAAATCAAATCTGAAACAAAATCTCTATTTTTCGCTTCAATCAAAAAATTCAAGACGAGTTCATTTTAAAATACTATCCGCGTTGTACTTTACATCGCGGATTTTTTTTGCCATCGTGTAAATATTTTCTGGTTTCTATCGTTACAAATAAACACTTTAAGAGTCTAAATATGTAAACGCCTTATTATGAAATCTAAACTATTATTAGCATTACTGTTCTTATCTACGAGTGTTGTGGCCGTTGCCCAAAAACCTGTTTTTAATATTAAATATTCAGAGCGGCTTGCTGTTTTTGTTTTTATAGAGAACCTGTCGGCGAATTATCCTGACAATCCGTTTAAGACAGCATTTAATGCCTCTAAATACAATACAGATCTTTATAAGGGGCTTATAACAGAATTTGACACTTTGGCCATTGATTACGACTATCAGTTCCCTGATTACCCTTACGGTTCCAAACTACCGGGAATGACAAGGGAGCTTATAAAAAAGAACCTTATAATTGCGAATACACTTGCTGATTTTAAATTGATTACCACCGGCCTTGTGCCTAACAATCCCTTAAATCGGTTAACTTTTATAATTGAAAAATTTACACCGGTTTATAATGAATTAATTTATGCGCCCAATAAAAAGCAATTTGAGAACCAGCTTGCCGAAATAATCAGATACAGTAACAGCAATGATATTTCGGGATATTTTGATGTTGGGCTTAGGTTTTATGGTGCTTCCTGGGATAGTTCTATACCTTTTGAAATAGCGTTTTATCCGCTGCCAAATTCTCAGGGATTTACGGCGCAGGCTTTTTACAATAATTTTATCAGCGCCATAGAAGTTTCATTAACCGATTACAAGGGACTTTTCAGCGTTATGCTGCATGAAATTTTCCATATTATTTATGACGAGCAGCCGCTTGCAGTAAAAAACAATTTGTATCAGGCTTTTAAAGGTAATCCCTCTAAAAATAGCGCTTATGCGTACCTGCTTTTAAACGAAGCTTTGGCCACCGCCATGGGTAACGGCTATGTATACGAAAAGCTTGATGGCAAACAAGACCCTGAAAACTGGTATAACAATAAATATATAAATGCCATGGCAAAACAAATATATCCGCTGATAACACAATACATCAATCAAAAAAAATCTGTTGATAAAGCATTTGTTGATGCTTATATAAAAATATACGATACTAATTTTCCCGAATGGATTAATGAAATGAATAATATTATGACGTACAGGTATATGCTTTCAGAAAAATTTGAAGATTTTGGGATAGTAAGGCAGGTGTACAGAAGGAGGTCTATGTCTGAGGAGCAGGATGAAATAACCGAAGCAAGTGTTGAAAAGCTTAAGGACACGCCGCTCACTAAAATAATTATAGTATCTAAAGACAACGCCGATAAGTTAGCACTGCTAAAACGAAAATTTCCGGAATTAAAAAAATGGAAGTATAAAGCCGGAGACGAATTTACTTATACTGTTTTATTGAGTGATAAAACCCATCTCTTTATAATAAACCAAAAAATCACACCTACCGAAACCCTGATAAAGAATTTAAAGCTGAATTAGTATTCGTTACAGTAGTCTCCGGTTCAATCATCGTTAAAATAAAAAAGGGAAAACTGTTTAGTTTTCCCTTTTTTGGCCCCCAAAAATACCGTAAAATTAAATTTTACTAATGCTATTTTGGGTAAATGTAAAAGTATTATGCATGCCGTGCAACAATTTCCGATTAAAAACAAAAATAATCGATTAAGTTAACCTTCTTAACATAACCTTCACATAAATATATCTCCGCAAACAATTGAACTGTAGTGCGTTTAACAATTTTTAACAAGTATCGGCTTAGTAAGCACGGGCATCATTACCTTCATAAAAATTAATAAAGGCTTTGTTTACCACACGGTTTCCGCCCGGTGTTGGGTAATCTCCTGTAAAGTACCAGTCGCCCAGGTTTTTAGGGCAGGCAACATGCAGGTTCTCTACGGTTTGGAAGATAATCTTAACCTCTGCCTTAATATCTTTGGTGGTAAGTATCTGCGCTATCTTATCTGATATTTCCTGATCGGTAAACGGTGCATAGAAATCAACCACGTGGTTAACCACCTCTTTATCGGGCAGGTTTTCCTGGGCTTTACACTTATTATATACCTCGTGTATTATATTTTCTAATCCGCGTTCCTTAAGCAGGGCAAGTGTTGCCTGAAAAGCCACTAAACCTTCCAGCTTAGCCATATCTATACCGTAACAGTCAGGGTACCTTATTTGCGGAGCCGACGATACCACTACAATACGTTTAGGGTTTAGCCTGTCCATCATTTTAATGATGCTCATTTTAAGCGTAGTACCACGCACAATAGAGTCGTCTATAATAACAAGGTTATCTTCGGGCTTAATAACGCCGTAGGTAACATCATACACGTGTGCCACAAGGTCGTCGCGGCTGCTGTCTTCGGTAATAAAGGTGCGCAGCTTGGCATCTTTAATGGCTATCTTCTCGGTACGTATCTTTACTTTTAAAAGCTCTTCAAGGGTTTCCTCGGTAAGGGTGTTCCTGTGTTCAAGGATATGCTTGTTCTTGCGTTGGTTAAGGAAATCCTGCGCTGCCTCTACCATACCGTAAAACGATGTTTCGGCAGTATTAGGAATGTATGAGAACACAGCATTATCGGTATCGTTATCTATAGCTTTTAAAACTTCAGGCAGTACAAGACGTCCCAGTTCTTTACGCTCCTGGTATATCTCAGCATCACTTCCTCTGGAGAAATAAATACGCTCAAACGAACATGCTTTTTTAACGGTAGGGGTAATAATTTGCTCAACAGATATTCTGCCGCTTTTTTTGATGATTATGGCGTGTCCCGGGTCAAGCTCCTGAACATCATCAAAATCTACATTGAAAACAGTCTGAATAACCGGACGTTCTGATGCCACAACAGCAATTTCATCGTCCTGGTAATAATACACCGGGCGTATACCTGCCGGATCGCGGAATACGAACGAGTCGCCGTGCCCAAGCATACCTGCCATTGCATACCCACCGTCCCACTGCTTAGAGGCACGTTTAAGTATACGGGCAATATTAAGCCTCTCCGAAATTTCGGGTGATGCCTCCTGCTTGCTAAAGCCTTCGTTTTTGCATTGCTGGTACAGGTCGCTCACTTCATCATCCAGGAAGTGGCCTATTTTTTCCATCACGGTAACGGTATCTGCAAGCTCTTTAGGGTGCTGGCCCAGTTCTACAAGGCTGTCAAAAAGCTGCTTAACATTGGTCATGTTAAAGTTACCGGCTACAATAAGGTTACGATGCATCCAGTTGTTCTGGCGCAGAAAAGGGTGTACGCTCTCTATGCTGTTCTTGCCAAAGGTACCGTAACGCACATGGCCTAAAAACACCTCGCCAAGGTAAGGTATCTGGTCTTTTTGCGCCTGTACATCATCTGCATACTCCGGATGATTGGTCATCTCCTCGTTTATGCGGTCGTTTATTTGTGCAAAAACGTCCTGTATGGGCTGCTGCTGGTTAGAGCGCACACGGCTTATGTAGCGTTGGCCGGGTTTAACATCCAGCTTTATGCTGGCAAAGCCTGCACCATCCTGACCACGGTTATGCTGTTTTTCCATAAGCAGGTACATTTTTTGAATGCCGTAAAAAGCTGTACCATACTTCTCCTTATAATATTCTAAAGGCTTTAAAAGCCTTAATAAAGCTATACCGCATTCGTGTTTTATTGCGTCGCTCATAATAGTTGTGTGTTGTTGTTGTTGTGTGTGTGCAGTTATATTAAAAAAAGCCCCGCAATGAGGCCTTAGTATTCTTTACTTATTATTCTTCCAGTATAATATCAAACTGGGTAAGGGTCTTAAACTGTTGCAGGCGTTGGTGCACTTCGTCTTTTTGAAGGCGCTCCATGCGCTGCGTGCCAAACTCCTCTACGCAAAACGATGCCAGGTTAGAGCCGTATATAATGGCGTTTTTAAGGTTTTCAAACTCCAGGCTTTCGCTCTGTGCAATGTAGCCTGTAAAGCCACCGGCAAAAGTATCGCCTGCTCCTGTTGGGTCAAACACTTCCTCCAGAGGCAGTGCCGGTGCATAGAACACCTTTTTATCATGAAACAGCAATGCGCCGTGTTCTCCTTTTTTAATTACTACATAAGCAGGGCCCATGGTATGTATTTTAGCCGCTGCTTTTACCAGGCTGTATTCTCCTGTAAGCTGGCGGGCCTCTTCGTCGTTAATGGTAATAACATCTACACGTTTTATAACGTCTAAAAGTTCGGGTAATGCACAGTCCATCCAAAAGTTCATAGTATCTAAAACTACAAGCTTGGGTTTAGATGTTAACTGGTCTAAAACACCTGTTTGTACTATAGGGTGCAGGTTGCCCAGCATTATTACATCGGCATCTTTAAAGCTCTCGGGCACTTTAGGCTGAAAATCGGCCAGTACGTTAAGCTGCGTATCCAGCGTATCGCGGCTGTTAAGGTCGTTATGGTAACGGCCGCTCCAAAAGAAGGTCTTGCCGCCTTTTACAATTTCTATAGCAGAGATGTCTATGCCTTTGTTAGAAAGCAGGTCCAGGTATTCCTGTGGGAAATCTTCGCCTACCACCGACACGATGGCCGACTGTACTTTAAAAAATGAAGCCGAAAGGCCAATGTAAGTAGCTGCGCCACCCAGTATTTTATCAGTCTTGCCAAAAGGCGTTTCTATAGCATCAAAAGCTACAGTACCTACAATAAGTAGTTTGTTCATAAAAGGAGTCAATTTTTGAAGCCGCAAAGATAATGCATTAGTTGCATAGAAGCAATATGTGTACCATCAATTTAAGTTATGGTAGGATAGAGCGTTCCTACTTAAATATAAGCGCATTTGGTTATAAATTGAATTGTAATCGCATTAGGTTATAAACCGATTGATTATATTTAAACATTGAATTTAAACATTACTATGACACCACTAACACAAGAACAAATTAAAGAAATAGCAGAAGAACTGCAAACCGGCATGCTGTGCTACCTTAATACAAAAACAGGCGAAATTATTTATGTGCCAAATGAAGAACTTGTTTATGACACTAAGGAATGGGAAGACAGCTTTAAAAAACTGGACAACGATTTTAATTTCAGGGAAATAGAAAAGCCAAACTCTAAGGAACAATTTACTATTATGGAAGATTTTGTGCTTGCCTTGCCCGATGATAAAATTAAATCGGAACTATTAGATGTACTTGATGATGAGAAGCCGTTCAGGAATTTCAGGAAGGCTATAGATAAATCGCATTTGCGTAATGAGTGGTTTGCTTTTAATAACAAGAAGCTCGTAGATTGGGTTACCGAAGAGATACAATTTATTTTAGAACGCGCCGGCGATGAGGGGTAATATTATGCACCTATAATTAACCTTTTCTTAGTACACAACAAAAACCATAGCCGTATCTTTAAGTAAAACACTTATTTAGCTATGAAAGACCTTTTATTTAAAGACTGGGAAAGCCTGGGCCATGTGGCGTTGTGCGCAGCAATATCATACATTACCTTATTTATATTCATTCGCATATCGGGCAAGCGCACGCTGGCCAAGCTTAATGCTTTCGATTTTGTGGTTACCGTAACCCTTGGCTCTACCCTATCGTCTATGATACTGGCCAAGGTTACCATTGCCGAGGGCTGCATTGCGCTGCTGGTAATTATAGTACTGCAATACCTGCTTGCTTTTGCTGCAAAAAAATCGCACCGCCTGGAAAAGGTTATTAACTGCTCGCCTACCCTGCTGTTCTATAACGGGCAGTTTCTTGAAGATGCCATGGAGAGGGAGGTTATTACCACCGAAGAAATTTATGCCGAAATTAGAAAATACCGCATAGAGCATTTAAACGATGTGCGGGCAGTGGTAATGGAGCTTAACGGCGAAATTACCGTAGTAAAAAAGTCGGCCGGAACAGGGCTTAGTTCGCTGGAAGATATAGATGTTACCGCTGCAACATAGCTAAACAAGTAACATTTATACTATAATTTGTTAATATTTAATTTTGGCATAATTTTAGGACAACTATATCGTTATATTAACACGCCATTTGCATTCGTGCATCTATTTAATAATTAACTTTAAGTACACCTTAAAACGTAACGAGCTATGTTTAGTAAATTAAAAAAACAAGAGAACAAAGAAGACATCTCTAACAAAATATTCCTTATAATACTTGCCAGCAGCGTTTTACCGGCTGTAGCAGTATGTATGGCGGTACTATATGTTATACATGCCCTTTAAATGTGTATGCTTTATATGAGCAGGACCGTTTTGCACTACATGTGCCTGCCCTCCTGCTCATAAAAAGTATCTATATTTAATACCGGCTGCATAGATGCCATTACAGCAAGTTCATCGCAACGTTCGTTTTGCGGGTGGCTGTTGTGTCCTTTTATCCACTTTACATCTACCTTGTGCTTACGGTATACTTTTAAAAAACGCTTCCACAGGTCGGGGTTCTTTTTACCCACAAAGCCTTTTTTTTCCCAGCCCAGCACCCATTTCTTCTCTATAGAATCTACCACATACTTAGAGTCGCTTACTATAAGCACGCTCATTCCGGGTGTCCTTAATTTTTCGAGCCCTACTATAACAGCAAGGAGTTCCATACGGTTGTTAGTTGTAAGGCGGAAACCCTCATAAAACTCTTTGCGGTACGGCTGCCCTACAAGCTCCATAACCACGCCATAGCCCCCCGGGCCGGGATTGCCCTTGGCAGCGCCATCGGTATATATGTGTACGGTGTGCATTGTTGTTTGATTAGGTAATTGTTATTCGTTGATTTGGTAATTTGATAATCATGGCTTAAGCATCTGCCAGCATCCATTTATAAACGTAAATTTAAAATCTGTATAGGTTCCATTATCTACACCGCGCCAGTTTTAAGATACTGTGTCCTGATTTTTTATAACTTTCACAGAGTAAGCAGCTGTTCTTTTTTATATGCCTCTTTGTCTTTTGTAAAATCGAAATACTCTTAATCTTTCAATGCAACATAATCAGTGATAGTTTCAGAATAATCATCAGAAGGGTAACTAATCCTTTAATGGAAATTTTATATGTTTCATTTTAAATACGCTATCGCGTGCAAACTTCCTAAAGAATACATCAAAATCTGTATCGCATTCCTCCTGAGAAACATGTGTTTTAGTAATCATATCTGTCGGTTTTTAACTTACGGAGCGACTGTTTGCTCAGACTTTTTACAGCTTAACAGTAAGGTCAGGACAAAAAAAAATAGTATTTCATAATTGCTATATTCAATAATTAATACATAGTTTTTAACTCTATTTCCTTAAAGGTAAACTAGCAACTTTAATACTTTTCTGAACTTCATCAAACAAGGCACTGTTATTTTCTTTATCTACCTCTTCTATAAAATTGATTGAAATATAATAGTTCCCTCTGTATATATAGAGCATTCTTGTATAAAGCTTTACATTTTTAGATGTGGGATCTTTAAGGTTGTATGTAGCCGTTGAAATCCAAATTTTGGTGCCATTTATCACTACTATCTCTGCAGGTGTGTCTTTAAAATTTTCAAGAATCTTACTTAATTGCTCTCCCTGTCTGTCTATATGCAACTTAAACTTCTCAAAACTTTTAAGGTTTGTAGAGCGTACGGTAATATTAATAGTGGGTATTATCCCACTTTTTATTTTTGGATCGTATTTATGAAATGCTATAAATTTAGAGGCAGCATCAAGGCTTTTAAGCATGTTATCCTGTTGGGCATTGGTAAGATCAAATTTCTCAATATTTTCCACCAACCCTTCGTCCTGCATTTTAAACCATCCTGCTGGAGCATCCATTGCAAAGCCAAACTGTTTTAGCTCTAAATGCTCCTGACAAAAACATGTAAAGGCAAGAAAGAATAAAAATGAACTATAGAATACTTTTTTCATAATTGTTCCATTAAAAAATTGCTACATTGTTCCATTAACCAGTTGCTCAATTACCTTCGGGAAATGCTCATGTTCCAGGGCAAGCACTTTTAAGGCCACTTCTTCGGGGGTAAGGCATTCCTCAATGGCTACAGCCTGCTGAAATATTACATTGCCTTCGTCATAATCATCGTTTACATAATGTATGGTAATACCGCTTTCTTTGTCTTTATTTTCATGAACAGCGCGGTGCACGTGTATGCCGTACATGCCTTTTCCACCATAATTGGGCAATAATGCCGGGTGAATGTTAATTACCCTGCCCGGGTAAGCCGCAATAATGTTAGCCGGAAACTTTAAAAGGAAGCCCGCAAGCACAATTAACGAGGGGTTAAAAGCCTGTACGTGGCGCAGTACAAAACCGCTGTTTAGCTCTTCTTTTGTAAAGGCAAGCGTAGGGATGTTATACTGGGCCGCTTTTTGCAAAACACCTGCATTTGCGTTGTTTGTAAGCACTACGGCGACGTTTATACTTTTATTATGTAAGAAATATCGCATAATTTGTTCGGCATTAGAGCCTCCCCCCGATGCAAAAAGCACTATATTTTTCATGTAGAGATCGTTTTCAATGTGCAAAAAAAAGAATAATATCCTGCAAAATAACGCTCTTTTGGCATTAATGTAAAATTAATTTTTTACTTTAGTACTCACATTTTTGTGGTAAACCGTGGTTTTAAGATAAAGTTTTTTATTTTTGCCGTTCAATTTAAATTCTAAAATTAAAGATTATGTCAGACATTGCATCAAGAGTAAAAGCGATTATCGTAGACAAATTAGGTGTTGACGAAAACGAAGTTGTAACAGAAGCTAGCTTCACCAATGACCTTGGAGCTGATTCACTAGACACTGTTGAGCTTATAATGGAGTTTGAAAAAGAATTTGATATTCAGATTCCAGACGATCAGGCCGAAAACATCTCTACTGTTGGTCAGGCTATTTCTTACATAGAAGAAGCAAAAAAATAATAAATATGTAGCATCCATGTAGCCTTAAAATTACATGGATGTTATTATTTATTGGGCTGTTATATTGCCTTTTAACCAAAAAATACACAAAATGCCGGGGTACTGCCCGTGGCTTTTATACAATACAAGTGCCCATGTTTTCTTACTCTAATGTTTAAAGAATTGCATGGGTATTGTTTTATAATTTAAAACTATAAAATTAGCTTTATGAAATTAAGGAGAGTTGTGGTTACTGGTCTTGGCGCACTAACCCCCATAGGCAACACCGTACAGGAGTACTGGGAAAGCCTTATAAATGGTGTGAGTGGTGCTGCCCCCATTACATATTTTGACACCACTAACTTTAAAACCAAATTTGCGTGCGAGGTTAAAAATTTCAATGTTGAAGATTTTATAGACCGCAAAGAAGCCCGCAAGATGGACCGTTATGCACAGTATGCCGTTGTGGCTACAGACGAAGCCGTAAAAGACGCTAACTTTGACTTTGATACTCTTGACAAAGACAGGGTGGGCGTTATATGGGGCTCAGGCATTGGCGGTCTTGAAACATTTCAGGAAGAGGTTATTAACTGGACAAACGGTAACGGAACACCCAAGTTTAACCCTTTCTTTATACCTAAAATGATAGCCGATATTGCAGGCGGCCATATCTCTATACGCTATGGTTTCCGCGGGCCTAACTTTACTACGGTATCTGCCTGTGCATCATCTACAAACGCTATGATAGATGCGTTTAACTATATTCGCCTTGGCCATGCCGATGTTATTGTAACCGGCGGAAGCGAGGCAGCGGTAACTATTGCAGGTATGGGTGGCTTTAACGCCATGCACGCACTTTCTACACGTAATGACGACCCTACAACCGCAAGCCGCCCTATGGATAAAGATCGCGAAGGTTTTGTACTGGGCGAAGGTGCAGGCTCTCTTATTCTTGAAGAGTATGAGCATGCCGTGGCAAGGGGCGCAAAAATATATTGCGAAATAGGCGGCGGCGGTATGAGTGCCGATGCACACCATATTACCGCACCACACCCCGAAGGTTTAGGCGCACGCAACGTAATGCTTAACTGCCTTAGAGATGCAGGCCTTACCCCACAGGATGTAGACGGTGTAAACATGCACGGTACAAGTACACCACTGGGCGATATTGCCGAAAGTAAGGCTATACTGGAAGTTTTTGGCGAGCATGCATACACGCTTAACCTTAACTCTACAAAATCTATGACAGGGCACCTTCTTGGAGCTGCCGGTGCTATAGAAACCATATCGTGCATACTGGCCATAAAACATGGCATAGTACCACCTACCATTAATCATTTTACCGATGATGAAAATATAGACCCTAAGCTAAACTTTACTTTTAACAAAGCCCAAAAAAGGGATATGAAAGTAGTTATGAGCAACACTTTTGGGTTTGGAGGCCACAACGCCTGTGTACTTATTAAAAAGCTTGAAGCATAATCAACATAATTATTGTGTATGGGCTTCTTTAAAAATATATTCTCTAAATCCCGCCATACCCCTCAGGAAGGCGGGATTTTTTTTACAGAAATGCAAAACATACTTGGTTTTGCACCTTTAAACATAAACCACTACCAGCGGGCCTTTACCCACCGCTCCAGCAACAAACTGGACGAAAAAGGCTTTCCCGTAAATTATGAAAGGCTGGAGTTTTTAGGCGATGCCATGCTGGGATCTGTAATTGCGGCACACCTTTTTAACGAAGTACCCACCGGAGATGAAGGTTACCTAACAAAAATGCGCTCTAAAATTGTAAGCCGCGAACACCTTAATGAACTGGGGCGCGATCTTAACCTTATAAAATGGGTAGAGAGCAAGGTATCTACACAGCACTTTGGCGAAAACATACACGGCAATTTATTTGAGGCCCTTATAGGCGCCATATACCTGGACAGGGGCTTTACCGGCTGCGAGCAGTTTATACAGCAAAAAGTAATACTGCCTTATGTAGATATACCCAAGCTGGAAGGCAAGGTTATTAGCTACAAAAGCCTTGTCATAGAGTGGTGCCAAAAGGAGAAAAAAACATTTCACTTTGAGGTGTATGAAGATAACGGCATAGAAGGGCAAAAGCATTTTGGCGTTAAATTAAAGATAGACGGCGAAATTATAGCCCGTGCCCGCGCCACCTCTAAAAAGAAAGCAGAAGAAAAAGCCGCCCAACGTGCATTTTTCGCATTTCAGGAAAAAATTAACAAAAAATAAATCAACTGTACTATTTACTCAAACGTTTTCGGGAAAAAAATAGCGTTAACTTAATTTTAAGAGTATTGTATGTAATTTATAAATAGTATATTTACATCTTATTTGGATGTGAGTTATGGCTATACATAAATTAATGATTGACGATTTTAATACTGTCGATTATACTTTAATCGCCATTCATTCATCATTAGAAGATTATCGCCTGGCATATTTTGTAAACCGTGAACTGGAGATACGGCTGGAAAAATGCCCAAAAGATATAAGCTTTATACATAGAGAGAGTAAAGCTTATTTTTCCCGGTATACTTTTGAGGATGATGTTAATGACATGGCCTGGAACCTCATTCAAAACAAAAACAGTATTGTAAGCACACCGGCAGATACCCTGTCATCATTATTCTCGGGAGGAGAATACCAGGTTACCACAAGTGTGTTTTTTATACCCGAACTTAAATCAGTAGACTATATACTGAAAGTGGATAACGAAGAAACCGAAGAATATGTGTTAAAGGCATTGCTTGCAGTAAAATATATTGCCACAGCCTATAAAATAGACCACAGTAAACTAAAATCGAAAAACAACTTAATTTTTTAAGAGAATGCCGACAAAAAAGAAAACTAAAATTGTAGCCACGTTAGGCCCCGCGTGCAGCACTAAAGAAGTCATCAGGGATATGGTGGAAGCTGGTGTAAATGTATTCAGGATAAACTTTTCACACGCTGATTATGCAGATGTACAGGAACGCATAAACATTATAAGGGAGCTTAATGATGAGTATGGCTACAACACTTCTATACTTGCCGATTTGCAGGGCCCTAAACTTCGCGTAGGTGTAATGAAGGATGATATTGTTGTTAGCAAAGGCGACATTATTACTTTTCAAACTGCCGAAGACGTATTAGGTACTGCCGAAAGGGTATACATGAACTACAAACAGTTCCCTAACGATGTAAACCCGGGTGAGAGGATACTTCTTGACGATGGCAAACTTATGTTTGAAGTTATTGAGACCAATAAAATAGACGAGGTTAAAACTGTAGTTATACAGGGCGGCCCGTTAAAATCTAAAAAAGGGGTTAACCTTCCTAATACTAAAGTGTCTTTACCGGCACTTACAGAAAAAGACATCAGGGATGCTATTTTTGCTATTGGCGCAAAGGTAGACTGGTTAGCGCTTTCTTTTGTGCGTACGCCAAGAGACTTACAGGACCTACAGGACCTTATTGCTGAGCACTCTGACGTTAAAATTCCTATTATTGCTAAAATAGAGAAACCTGAAGCAGTAGAGAACATTGATAAAATTGTTGCTTTTTGCGATGGCCTTATGGTAGCGCGTGGCGACCTTGGTGTTGAGGTTCCTGCACAGGAAGTACCACTTATACAAAAACTGCTTATAAACCGCGCTAAAACAGCACGTATACCGGTAATTGTTGCTACACAAATGATGGAAACCATGATTACAAGCCTTACCCCTACAAGGGCAGAGGTTAACGACGTGGCAAACTCTGTTATGGACGGTGCCGATGCGGTAATGCTATCCGGCGAAACATCTGTAGGTATGTACCCTGTAGAGGTTATTGAGAAAATGTCTCAGATAATCCTGGCGGTGGAAGATTCTCCGCTTATCAGTGTACCGCAAAACACACCACAGGTGCGTACAAAGCGTTTTATAACAAAATCTATATGCTACCATGCTGCCCAAATGGCAAACGTTATTAAGGCAAAAGCAATATCTACACTTACAAACAGTGGGTATACTGCTTTCCAGATTTCGGCATGGAGGCCATCGGCAGATATTTTAGTATTTACAGATAACAAAAGGATCGTTACACAAATGAGCCTTTTATGGGGTGTGAGTGCTTTTTATTATGACAAAGCACTAAGTACCGATGAAACTGTAGACGATGTAAACGCAATAGCCCAGGAAAAAGGCTTTGTAGACAAAGGAGATATCCTTATTAACCTTGCTGCTATGCCTGTTACAGAGCGTGGTATGGTTAATACCCTAAGGGTAACCGAGATTGTATAGTTTTTTATCTATCCGTTTTTAAATAGTAGAAGCTGCCTTTATGGGCAGCTTTTTTTTATGGGCATAAGCGAGGGTTTTCCTGCATACAATAGTGCAGCATATTTAAGAGGTGTTAAGCCAAAATACGGTTATAGCACCATTGCCTTCCCAATTTTTTGTGATAACACGCTGTATTTACATTTATGACTAATAATACTGAATTTGAATGCATTAGCTAACAAGTAACTATTCAAGACACTATTGCACCCGTAATAGTTGAAATGTAGATAAAATCAGGAAGTTTACGTAACAGTGAAGATTTTCAATACGTTAATAATAACACAACAATCAAAATAACCGGAGTGCCGGATGTAATACAATTACATTTGTTAGTGCAGTATGTAAAGAATATACTACACAGGGCTAACAAATCTTAATATATTTACAATGATTTTTAACCAAACGGTTACCTATTTTGATGGTTTTATGATATTGCTTGTTTTAATTTATGGCTACTATGCTACACATAAACCCCTAAAAAAATAATGGGAAATGTATAGGGCACTGTCCCGCCAAAACTTTGCAATGCTAATAAAGATGTGTTTCCCCCGGAATAATACAATAAAATAATTCGATATATCTTTAAACAGAGGCTGCCGTTACCGGCAGCCTCTGTTGTTTTTATATGTAATAAAGACGCAAAGCATTGTATCTCTACACTGAAAACTGAGACTGAGACTGCGACTGGACACTAAGACTACCTTATCTCTTCTGTAAAAGGTATTTCGGCATTTAGTATTTGGTTGATTAAAACTATCAGCTGCGATTTAAATTCTTCCAGAACATTGGCATCAACAACATCTAATACAGCAGCGCTTTTATCAAAACCATCTTTAAAATTAAAGCCCATAAAGCCGCTTTTCATATTTTTAAACGAAATGATCCCTGCCTCAATTTCCATCCCTTTAGCTTCGTGTTCATACATAAATGCATAGCACAGCAGCTGGATTACTTTGTCGTTCTTAATATCTTCGGTAAGGCCCTCCCAGTTTTTAAGCACTACATTGCCTTTTTCTACCTTCCCGGTCTTATAATCGGTAATGCGAATGCGCCCGTTACGCTCTTCAATACGATCTATATTACCCGATATTATTACCGGGTACGGCAACCTGTTATCTTCTAAAACACGGCTAAATTTATGTTCCAGCGCCAGTACTTTTACAGCATCGCCGGCAGTAACAGCAGCTTTTTCCTGTTTAAGGAAGTTGTGCACGTTGCGCTTGGCAACTTCAAAAGCCAGCAGGTTGCGGCCTTTTTTTATTTCGCCCTCTTTGTACACGGTAACAAATTGCCGCATAACCTCATCGTTAGCCAGGGCAGCCATGTTGTCTATATCCTGAACGGTAAGGAATTTACCAATAGCGGGCTTGTACAACTCTTCTAATGCCCCGTGAATAATAGTACCCAATGTATTAAGGGCAATACTTTCCTCTACCTCATCGGCCTCGCTAATGCGAAGGATGCGCTGGTAATAAAACTGTATGGGGTTACGCAAATATCCCGTTAATGCCGATGGCGAAAACCCTTTAACGGTAGCTATTTCATGCAGCCTTGCCATAACCTTTTCGGTTTTTTGTACCTGCATAGGCTCATACGCTTTTTCCGGAAGGTGGGCATTGTATATAACGCTGGTTAGGTTATGGGCCGGCTTCTTCTCTATTTCTAACTGGGTAAGAAAACGGCTGCGCTCTCCGGCATCAAGCCCTTCGCTCTCTGTATTATAAAGCAGGTACACATTTTTAGCCCGCATGAGCAGGTGGTAAAAGTGGTAACTGTATATAGCATCTTTTTCTTTAAAGGTGGGCAGGCCAAGTTCGCGCTTTACATCATAAGGTATAAACGAATTCTGGGTTTTACCCGCGGGAAATTTACCTTCGTTCATAGAAGTTATGACCACGTTCTCAAAATCAAGTACGCGGCTCTCTAAGACACCCATTACCTGCAGGCCGGATAATGGCTCGCCTTCAAACGAAACCTCTGCCAGGTCTATTACCTGCTTGTATATGGCATGCAGTACGGGCAGGCTGTCCATTTGCGGATGCACATCGTAATAATTGGTAAGCTTATTAATGACTTTAAATATAGAATACAGGAAAGCTTTAGATATTTTATCTTCTTCATCGTCATTACTTAAAAACGATTTCAGTGCCAATAAAATATCGGTAAACCTGCCCAGTATCTCACCGCCGTTGTGTTCCCAACGGGTAAACAGCAGTGTAAAGAACGGGCTTGCCTCGCCCTGTATCTCAAACAATTTATTGAGCGAAAAAAAGGTTATGTTGTTTTTATTAATAGTATCTACCAGGTACGATGCCCCTGCATAAGGCTCTACCAGCGGGTGGGTAAGGATGTCCAGCACTTCGCGGTAGTAAAGTGTGTAGCTTTTTTCGTTACGGTTAAGTGCATTGGTATGCATTTTAAACAGTTTTTGCACGAGTATTTGCGCAGGGTTGTTGCGGCTGCTGTAGCCCATGGTAATATTAAGGCTGCCCACATTTGCCGGAAGGCTGTACAGCATGGGTATAAGCAGGTTTTCTTCGCCCAGTACCAGTGCCGTTTTATCAAGGCTATGGCCTTCGCTTTGCAGGCGCTCTATGATCTCTCCTGCTATTTTTGCCTGCCCTACTGTTTTTGGCGTCCCGATGATATGTATGTTCTTTGGCTTGCTAAACTCTTCGCTAATCCATTCAAAATCCTGCCCGGCATACTGTTTCCACTCTTTCTTAAAACGCCTTATAAAAAGCCCGGCATCGTGGTAGGGGTCGCTTAGAAAGGCATAATCTATGTCCCAGTACACGCGTGCCTGCTGTACAGAGAGCAGGTGTTGTATAATCTTTTCTTCGGCAGCATTAAGTGCGTTAAAACCTGCAAACACAAGCTGCCCCTTGTTTGCATTGCTAAAGTGGTTAATATTGCGAACGGCCTCGCGGTATATAAGCCCCTGGTAGCCCACACCTTTCTCTAACAAATGGGTATAAAGTGTGTTGTAATAAGACGGCAGCAGTTTCCAAAATTCAAGATAGGCCTCTATCATGGTGGTACGCTTGTCTACATCTACCGCCCAGTGCTCTATTTCCTGAATATTTTCCAGGTAGGTAAGCACATGCGCCGGGTTAAGCAGGTAGCGGTCTATTTCGTTAAAATCCTGTAACAGGGTTTTGCCCCAGTTAGCAAAGGTTTCAAAGGGCTGTTGCTTTTCTTTTGGGGTAAGGCCCAGGTATATGTTGTAAAATTCAAATAACAGCTCTATAGCATCTATACTGCGAATGCCTGCAACATCCTGCACAAAATCTTCTATGCTGGTAATGTTTGGGGCAAATACGGTACCGCTAAGCTTCTTTTTTAATGCTTCGAGTAAAAAAATGCGTGCCCTTTTATTGGGCAGCACTATGGTTATTTCGCTAAGTTTATTGCCGTAGCTGCTTAGTATCTGCGTGCTTAATTTATCGAGAAAAGTTTCGTGTACCATGGTATAAAAATAAAAAACGCCCCCGATAAATCGGGGGCGTTTCCAGTAATTATTTTGAGAAATTAAAACTACTCAGTTTTAACCAGTTTTACTTCAACCCTACGGTTTTGAGCTTTACCTTTTGCAGTTTTGTTAGATGCAACCGGTTTAGTTTCACCAAAGCCTTTAGATGTTAACCTGTCAGCAACAATTCCATTCTCTACAAGGAAACCTTTAACGGCTGCAGCCCTGTTTTCAGAAAGTGTTTGGTTAAGAGCGTTGCTACCATCGCTATCTGTGTGACCTTCTATGCTAAAGTTAGCATTAGGGTATTCTTTAAAGATGCTTAGCATAGCAGCAAGTACCGGCATAGTTTCTTCTTTGAAAGATGCTTTACCACTGTTAAACAGTATAGTTCTTGCATATTCGTTAAGACGTTTCATAACTTCTTCAGTTACTTCAGGACATCCACGGTTAGCAGCAGTACCTTTAACTGATGGACAAAGATCGTCTTTATCAAGAACTCCGTCGCCATCTGTATCTGGCCATGGGCATCCGCCATTTTCTTTAGGACCTGCAACTGTAGGACATTTATCATCCTGGTCAGCAACACCGTCGCCATCTCCGTCAGGACAACCTTTAAGTTCTTTAAGACCGGCTACAGTAGGACATGCATCAGAAGCATCTGTTACACCATCGCCATCTGTATCAGGACATCCCTGGAATTCAGCAAGACCTGCAACTTCAGGACAAGAGTCATCTTTGTCTGGAATACCGTCGCCGTCTGTATCAGGACAACCCTGAAATTGTTTTAGGCCCGGTACTTCAGGACAAGCATCGTCTTTGTCATAAATACCATCGCCATCTGTATCTTTACCACCAAATTTGAAGGTAAGACCAGCAAAGTGCTGCATGTGCCTTGGTACGTTAGCTTCTGCCTGATCTTCAAACGTGTGTTTGTAAGTAGTTTGTACAGTAAGACCAACATTTTCTGTAAACCAGAAGTTAATACCAATACCACCGTTTAGTGTACCGTTACCCTGCTCATCTAACCAAGTGTAACCTCCACCTACGTGAACGTACGGGTTAAACCAGCTTTTTGTTAAGAAACCGTATTTAACGATAGCGTCTGCACTGTAATAAGTAAGGTCGCCAGGATTAGTTACAACATACTCGTTTGTACCAGGAGCACGGCTAACCAATTTGTCTATTTTGTTTACAGATCCTGTAATACCTACTGAAAGGTTGTTACCAATAGCCCTGGAAACGTTTAAGTAAGATACCGAAGGAAGGATGTTCCAGTTATCTTTTGCGTTGAAGAAGTTACCAAATTGGTTTTCAAATTTTGAAGCAGCACCAAAGCGGGTGTCTACTGCATTGACACCAAAGGATATAGCCCAAGGGTTGTCTTCGTCCTGCGCGTGGGCATTAAGTCCCACTACCATAAGGGCAGCTGCGAATAGTTTGTTAAGATGTTTCATACTTTTTTGTTTAAATTACATATAGGTTATATAGGACAAAATTACAGTGTTAAAATATAACAGCAAAACGTTTTAGTACAAAATGTCTTACGAATCTACCCAAAATATAGTTAAATTACACTTAATGATTTCCCAACTTCAGTAAATGAGGCAATTGCATGATCTAAATGGGCCTGAGAATGGGCTGCAGAAAGCTGTACTCTTATTCTTGCTTTTCCTTTAGGAACCACCGGAAAGAAAAATCCTATAACATAGATGCTTTTCTTTAAAAGTTCGTTTGCCATGGTTTGCGAAAGCTGCGCATCATACAGCATAACGGGCACAATTGCCGAGTCTCCTTCTACAATATCAAACCCTGCTTTTTTCATGCCTGCCTTAAAGTAATTGGTGTTCCACTCCAGCTTATCGCGCAGGGTGGTATCTTTCTCTAAAAGCTCGAAAACCTTAAGCGATGCCCCTACTATAGACGGTGCAAGCGAATTTGAGAACAAATACGGCCTTGAACGCTGCCTTAGCAATTCTATAATTTCTTTTTTAGCAGTGGTATAGCCACCCATCGCGCCACCCAATGCCTTGCCAAACGTGCCGGTAATAATATCTACACGGCCCATTACGCCTTTAGCCTCCAGCGTGCCTTTGCCTGTTGCGCCTATAAATCCGGCGGCATGGCATTCGTCTACCATAACAAGCGCATCATATTTATCGGCCAGGTCGCATATTTTGTCTAACGGGGCTACAACGCCATCCATAGAGAAAACCCCATCGGTAACAATTATTTTAAACCTGTGGCCGGCTTCGGTGGCTTTTACAAGCTGCTGCTCCAGGTCGTCCATATTGCTGTTCTCATAACGGTAGCGCGCTGCTTTGCACAAACGCACACCATCTATAATAGAGGCATGGTTAAGGCTGTCGCTTATTATCGCATCGTCTTCACCCAGCAATGGTTCAAATACACCGCCGTTAGCATCAAAGGCAGCGGCATATAATATAGTGTCTTCGGTACCATAAAATTTAGCTACTGCTGCTTCCAGCTGTTTATGGATATCCTGTGTACCGCATATAAAGCGTACCGATGACATCCCGAAACCATGCGTATCAAGCGCATCTTTAGCCGCCTGAATTACTTCGGGGTGCGATGACAGCCCCAAGTAGTTGTTAGCACAAAAGTTTAATACCTTTTGCCCGCTGTCCAGCGTTATCTCTGCATCCTGTGGCGATGCTATTATGCGTTCTGTTTTGTATAAGCCGTTCTCTTTTATGGTTTCCAGTTCGGCTGCCAGGTGTTGTTGAATTTTTCCGTACATAAATAAAAGTTTTCAGTCGCAGTCTCAGTAAACAGTTTTCGAAATCCTTAAGTTTCAGTTACAGTCACCATTCTGCTAAATTATATTAGTTGTTGTTTGCTTAAAGTTCTCAGTAATAGTAAAAGTCTTCTGCTTAATTTATATTTGTTGCTTAGCTAATAGTACATCCAAACTTTGCCGGATTGTTTATCATGAAATTTATAATTTTGCCAACCTCAATATTCCTGCTGTAAAGGTCTGAATATTTTTCCGGAGTAATGTAACCACATTTAAGAGAAAATTCTAACCATACATTTGTTTCTGAATTTTCAGCATCACTATCAGTAAGTTTACTGATAAAATGATTTACATACCTGCGTTTCCTGTAAGCTTCTGCAATATTAGCGCAAACACTTCTTGATGAACGCCTCATCTGGTCGGTCAATGAATATCTTTCGTCTGATGGAAATGATTTGGATAGAATAAAAATTTCCATTGATAAGTCGAAAGCTTTTTGATACGCTATTAATTCCCTAAAATCCATATAATGTGTTTACTGTGTCTAAAAATCTGTTCATCCTCCTTCTGAAAACTGTGACTGTGACTGTGACTGTGACTGTGACTGTGACTGTGACTGTGACTGTGACTGTGACTGTGACTGTGACTATATCTCTACAACCTCAATTTCCTCTCCTATATATACTATAGTCTTTCTTTCCACTACAAGTCCCATTTGCCTCAATGAAAACTCATACCCCTGCAACTGCTTGGCATATTTATCGAGGTGCTGACCGGTTTTATAATCCAGCAAATAGGTCTTATTACCGCTAATAGCCACACGGTCGGGCTTTATGTTTGCTGTTTGCGGTGCAATAATGCTCTGCTCGTTAAAGATGGTATTGCCTTCGGCAAAGAAAATATTGAGTTCCGGATGGAAGATCACATCCTTAAGCGTTTGTTCTACCGCTTCTTTTTGCGCATGCACAATAAGGCCGTTTTCTATGGCTTTCATTATGGCAAGCGGAATATCGTTCTCGGTTTTAATATAAGATAGTATTTCATGGGTAACGTTACCAAACTCTATAGCCTGCAGCTGCGTGCTGCCCCACATAAGTGCTTCGCGCTGTGCTATTTTTACCGCCCGCGGATTAAAATGTTCTTTAACCACTTTAATGGTATGCTGTACTGCCGTATGTCCCTGCACGTCTGATATACGTTGCGGGTTACCAAACTCATATTCGGCCACCTGATTATTGAACATATTCTTGCTCATCAAATATTCAATAAAGTAAGATGACATGTTATTAGTTGGTTCGCCTTTTGCGTTAAAGTTTCTATTCGAAATAATATACAATTGTTCTTCCGCTCGTGTCAAGGCTACATAAAGTATATTGATGTTGTCTAATAATTCTTCTTGTGTTTTATTATCATACAACTTTTTAGCATTATCTCCATATTCGGCAACGGCTTTATTGGTATCAATAAGTGCCTTCTGAAATTCGAACGTATCATCATCCAGTTCCAGCCACATTTTATCGCGGCGGGCACGGGCATAATCTTCTTCAGCAAAAGGGAATATCACTACAGGGAACTCCAGCCCTTTACTTTTATGTATGGTCATAATACGCACGGCATCATTACCTTCGGGCGATGGTATGCTGAATTTGGACCCGTTATTATCCCAGTACTCTAAAAAGTCGGATATGCCGCTTTGCGTACGGATGTCCCTTTCCAGCACAAGGTCAAGAAAATACTGCACATAACTCTGGTTGCTTTTTTGCTTGATGAAAGCTTCCACTATAGTCTCTACAGCTTCATATAATGATTTTTTGCGGCAGTTTTTAAACGACATTTTTATGCCGTGCTGCGCCAGGAATACCTCCAGGGCATCTTCGGTAGGCTGCTCCATCCCTTCGGCAATAAAATCGTGGATGCCAAAGTGGGTTTGCGTGGCGGCAAAATATAAAAAATGGGCCTTGGCCTCTTTATTCTCGTTGCTTTTAAGGTAGCGCAGCAGGTTAATAATGAGCTTAACCTCGGTAGCATTTTGTATTAAAAGTGTTTCAGACGATAGTATGGGCACGCCGTTCTCGGTAAGGTAATTTGCCAACAGGATTCCCGGCTGCCTTCTGCGCGAGAGCAATACAATATCTTTATACTGAAACCCGTGCGACATGGCTTTTTTAATAGCCGTTAATGTTGCAGCAAGGTACAGTTCGTTTTTATCTGTATCCTCTACATCGGCATCCTGCTGAATTTCCGGCAGGAACGATATGTTTACATAGCCACCGGCTTTGCTGTTAAGCTCCTGCACACTCTGGGTGTACATGGCCTTATAATCTTCGTTATCAAACTCGCCGGCTATGTACGAAAAGAACCCGTTGTTAAACCCAATTACCTCACTAAAACTACGGTAGTTGGTAGCCAGCTGCATAGTACCTTTATAGGTGTTAGAGAAAGGATTAAACCCTTCTTTGCCCAGCTCTATAAACTGCTCTGCCTTACCCCCCCGCCAGCGGTAGATGGATTGCTTAGGGTCGCCCACCAGCATGAGCGATCCGGGGCCTGCCAACGGGTCTTCCCCTGCAAGGGCATTATCTATAAGCGGGATAAGGTTTTGCCACTGCATTTGCGAGGTATCCTGAAACTCATCTATAAAAAAATGGCGGTAACGCTCGCCAAGCCTTTCATAAATAAACGGTGCGGGCTGGTTTTGTATCTCACGGTGAATAATGGCGTTAAACTCGGATATCGATAGTACGTTTTGCTCCTCCTGTATGCGTTTTAATTCCTTCCAAATAGAGTTAAGAAGCGACAGCGGTGTTATGTTCTTTAAGAAAGCGGTATAAAAATTCTTTTTCTCGTAGTTTTTGTACACCTTGGCTAAAAGTTCTAAAAGCGGTTGTAGCAACCCTTCTATAACCAGCCTGTCCTTAGCCGTTTTATTAATCTTTATATCTTCCGGCTCATGGTATTTTTTATGGCTCGATGTAAGCCTGCCCTCTTTTATGTACCCTATATGGTTAGGAAAATGCCCTGCCGAGAACGATTTGGGGTCTACCCCACTGCCCTGCAGCAAAGCATCCATTTCGTGGCCCAGTTGCGAGCATTCTTCTTCTAACGAGGCAACGGTTTGCTTTAGCTTTTCACGGATAACCAAAAAATCGTCAATGCTTTTGTCTTTAAACTGCAATAACTCGTTACGGTTGTTCTCGTCTACCAGTAACCGGCTGGTATCAAACAGTTCGCGGGTTACATCCCAGCTTTTGTCGTTATCGGTTTTATCTAAAGAAAAATCCACAAGCAAAGAAGTAAGCACCTCATCATCGCCCGCCTTGGCAATAATGGCATCTACCGCTTCCTGCAAAAGCGCGTCGGTTTCCAGCGACACGTCAAACGACACCGACAGGTTAAGGTCGTGCGCAAAGGCGCGGATAACCTTATGGGTAAAGCGGTCTATGGTACTAATATCGAACGAAGCGTAGTTGTGTATAATGTTCTTTATAATGGCGCGCGACTTGTCTTTTATGGTTGCCATTGACAATCCTGTTTCCTTAGAAAGCACTTCCATAAGGTCTTCAGCCTTGTCGCCCGGCTCATCTTTAGAGAATGCCGAAAGATTCAGGATAATACGCCCCTTCATTTCCTCAACAGCTTTGTTGGTAAAGGTAATGGCCAGGATGCGGCGGTAGGCATCATCTGTAGCGGCCTGCAACAATATGCGCAGGTATTCTTTTACAAGGGTATAGGTTTTGCCCGAACCTGCCGAGGCGTTGTAGATGGAAAAGGCTGTTTTTTGCATGAAACAAATATAAGGAAAGTGGGTGCATGCTCTATTGTATTACCCATTCATTATTTTGGTTTTGGGTAATAATGGCAGTTCCTGTCCTGTAACCTTTTTTCTTTGTATAATACTGCATTGCTATGCAAAGGTGGCCATCCTTACCAAAAATATTCCCTACCATATCACCATCCTCGGGCAGCCTGTTTATAAAGCCAACAGCACTAACAGCGTCAGGATCTGTAGTATCAATGAGGCAATAAAAGTAAGGGTTTAATGGGCCAACGCTAAATTGGCGCTTATCAAAAACACTTAAAATATAGCTGCGCTTACCAAATTCAATTGTCCATGATTCGGTAAGTTGGTATTGCGCAGGTTCATTAGTAGTATACTCAAAGTCCAAATCGTAATTACGAAGCAACTTGCCCGCTTTTTCAGCCATTTGTTTTGAATAAAAAATATCCCGGATATTTTTATGGTAACTGTTACCGTAAGCAACATATGATGCTGTACTATCTGAAAAGAAAAACTGCAACGGCATAGTTGCAAACTCATACCTTCGCCATGTAACATCATCGTCGGTTGTTTGGTTCAATGCAGCCCTGTTTACAGGTGTAATGACCGGTATATCTCCTGCCGAATTCTCTACAACAGTCCTGTTACAGCCTGCGAACACCATTACTGCATAAATGAAAAAACAATTTATAGAGCGTACCATATTTAGCCATTGTTAATACAGGAAAGGTATAAAAAAAGCAGCAGCAATTACTACAAATAATTGCTGCTGCCAGTAGTATAGTTGCTTAAGCTTACACTAAATAAAGCTGCTTAAAGTACTTTACACTTAAAAATGGGGTAAACAATTGCCATTGATCTTTTTTAGATATAGCACCGCTGTTAATTAGTTTATTAGCATCGGTTACCATTCTGTAAAAAACATAGATAATAAGCAATCCCCAAAAGTAATGGCTGCACTCGTACAAGCCCACCCATAATAAAACGGGCAGCGGTACAAGAATTTGCAGATAGTAAATAGCTAATGTATTCATTATACTGCGTTCCTAATGGTTACTTATAAAGATAGCCATCGTATTAAGGGCACGGTGTTAATACTATCACATCTTTAAAACAATTGGGAAGCATTACCGCCCTTAAATGGCTTTTTATCAAATTGAGGTATAAATTATATCAAATTCTTATTTTTTATAAACCTTAAAATCTGTAAATTTGAATTGAAATTAATAATAATCTTTTAAACTGACTATACTATGGCTTTTGAATTACCAAAATTACCTTACGCATACGACGCCCTTGAGCCCCATATTGATGCTAAAACTATGGAGATTCACCATACTAAGCACCATAACGCTTACACTACAAACCTTAATGCCGCTATTGCCGGTACAGATCTTGAGGGTAAAACTATAGAAAACATACTTATTAACCTTGACCTTACCAATGCTGCCGTGCGCAACAACGGTGGTGGTTTTTACAACCATAACCTTTTCTGGACGGTACTTTCGCCAAAAGGCGGCGGCGAACCTACAGGCGAACTGGAAGAGGCTATAGACAAAGCGTTTGGCTCTTTTGAAGAGTTTAAAGCTAAATTTGCTAAAACCGCTGCAACACAGTTTGGATCGGGCTGGGCATGGCTTACCGTACAAAAAGGCGGCAAACTGGAAGTAGTGGGCACCCCTAACCAGGACAACCCGCTA
>Ga0247814_10000269_pt1 | contig 45523 bp, 43 predicted proteins | sample UWRJL179409R1_FD_179947 | JGI IMG/M metagenome (GOLD analysis project Ga0247814, IMG submission 179947) | Plant litter microbial communities from Arlington Agricultural Research Station in Wisconsin, United States - UWRJ-L179-409R-1 | ecosystem: Environmental > Terrestrial > Plant litter >... | reverse complement strand
CACTACCACCAGCACGACATCGTCATCGTGGGTGCGGGTGGCGCGGGCATGCGGGCGGCAATCGAAGCCGGACCCCACGCCAACACCGCCGTGATCTCCAAGCTCTACCCCACGCGCTCCCACACCGGCGCGGCCCAGGGCGGCATGGCAGCGGCCCTCGCCAACGTTGAGGAAGACAACTGGGAGTGGCACACCTTCGACACCGTCAAGGGCGGCGACTACCTCGTCGACCAAGATGCAGCCGAGATTCTCGCGAAAGAAGCCATCGACGCGGTCATCGACCTCGAGAACATGGGCCTGCCCTTCAACCGCACGCCGGACGGCAAGATCGACCAGCGCCGTTTCGGCGGCCACACCGCCGACCACGGCAAGACCCCCGTGCGCCGCGCCTGCTACGCGGCCGACCGCACGGGACACATGATCCTGCAGACGCTGTACCAGAACTGCGTCAAGCTCGGCATCAACTTCTTCAACGAGTTCTACGTGCTCGACCTCGTGATGACCGTCGTGGATGGCGTCGAGCAGCCCTCCGGCGTCGTCGCATACGAGCTGTCGACCGGCGAGCTGCACGTCTTCCAGGGCAAGGCGATCATCTTCGCCACCGGTGGATTCGGCAAGATCTACAAGACGACATCCAACGCGCACACCCTGACCGGTGACGGCGTCGGCATCATCTGGCGCAAGGGACTGCCGTTGGAGGACATGGAGTTCTTCCAGTTCCACCCGACCGGACTGGCCGGACTCGGCATCCTGCTCTCCGAGGCTGCGCGCGGTGAGGGTGCCATTCTGCGCAACAGCGAGGGCGAGCGCTTCATGGAGCGCTACGCCCCGACCATCAAAGACCTGGCGCCGCGTGACATTGTCGCGCGCTGCATGGCGACCGAGATTCGCGAGGGTCGCGGCGCTGGCCCGCACAAGGACTACGTCTACCTCGACATCACCCACCTCAGCCCCGAGGTTATCGACGCCAAGCTGCCCGACATCACCGAGTTCGCCCGCACCTACCTCGGCGTTGAGCCGTACACCGAGCCGGTGCCGGTGCTGCCGACGGCGCACTACGCCATGGGCGGCATCCCGACCAACGTCGCCGCCGAGGTGCTTCGCAACAACACCACCGTCGTGCCCGGACTTTATGCCGCTGGCGAGTGCGCCTGCGTCTCTGTTCACGGATCCAACCGCCTCGGCACGAACTCGCTGCTCGACATCAACGTCTTCGGCAAGCGAGCGGGCAAGAACGCCGTCGAGTACGTCAAGACGGCGAAGTTCACGCCGCTGCCCGATGACCCGGCCAAGGGCATCCGCGAGCTGCTCGAGCTGCTACGCACCTCGACCGGCACCGAGCGGATCGCTGCGATCCGCAAGGAGCTGCAGGACTCCATGGACCGCAATGCCCAGGTGTTCCGCACCGATGAGAGCCTCATCGAGGTCACCAAGGTGATCGAGGGCCTGCGCGAGCGCTACAAGAACATCGCCGTGCAAGACAAGGGCAAGCGCTTCAACACCGACCTGCTCGAGGCGGTAGAGCTCGGCTTCTTGCTCGACCTCGCCGAGGTCGTCGTCTACTCGGCGATGAGCCGCAAGGAGAGCCGCGGCGGGCACTTCCGTGAGGACTACCCCGACCGCGACGACGAGAACTTCATGGTGCACACCATGGCCTACCTCGCGGGCGACGCGCACTCCGCCGACGCCGGCGACCACATTCGTCTCGAAACCAAGCCCGTCGTCATCACGCGCTACCAGCCGATGGAGAGAAAGTACTGATGTCTAACGCAGTCCTTGACAAGCCCGCCGTTCCTGAGACGGTTCCGACCTTCACGGCGACCCTCATCATCCGTCGCTTTGACCCGGACGTCGATGAGGAGCCGCGCTGGCAGGACTTCGATGTCGAGGTCTACCCGACCGACCGCATCCTCGACGCCCTGCACAAGATCAAGTGGGAGCAGGACGGATCGCTGACCTTCCGTCGCAGCTGCGCCCACGGCGTCTGCGGCAGTGACGCCATGCGCATCAACGGCCGCAACCGCCTCGCCTGCAAGACGCTCATCAAAGACCTCGACATCTCGAAGCCCATCTACGTGGAGGCCATCAAGGGCCTGCCGCTGGAGAAGGACCTCATCGTCGACATGGAGCCCTTCTTCGAGTCGTACCGCCAGATCAACCCGTTCCTCATGGCCGGCGCCACCAAGGACGGCAAGGAGCGCAAGCAGAGCCCCGTGGAGCGCGCCCGCTTCGACGACACGACCAAGTGCATCCTCTGCGCCGCCTGCACCTCCAGCTGCCCGGTCTTCTGGACCGACGGCCAGTACTTCGGCCCCGCCGCGATCGTCAACGCGCACCGCTTCATCTTCGACTCCCGTGACGAGGGTGCTGGCGTTCGCCTCGACATCCTCAACGACAAGGAGGGTGTGTGGCGCTGCCGCACTACCTTCAACTGCTCCGAGGCCTGCCCGCGCGGCATCGAGGTCACTAAGGCCATCGCCGAGGTAAAGCAAGCAATCATGCGAGGAAAGGCCTAGCTTCTAGGCTGGGCGAATGAAGCAGCGTCTCGCCGCCATAGTCGCCTTCGTGCAGGGCCTCAAGGTCGTGCGCGTTGTGCAGCAGTACACGACGCAGCGCGGTCCCATCCTCGCGGGTGGCCTGAGCTACCAGGCGATCTTCGCGGTGTTCGCGGGACTCTGGGTGAGCTTCTCGGTGGCCGGCATCGTTGTGCAGTCGACCCCAGAGCTGCGCGATGCCCTGTTCGCGACCATCAACCAGTCGGTGCCAGGTCTCATCAGCGACGGCGACAGCGAGGGAGCCATCGATCGCGAGACACTGCTCTCGACCGGCGCTTTGACCTGGACGGGCATCGTCGCCCTCGCCGGTCTGCTCTTCACCGCACTCGGCTGGCTGGCCTCGGGGCGGGATGCCGTGCGCACCATGTTCAAGCTGCCTCCCGACTCCCTCAACTTCTTTCTCATGAAGCTCAAGGATCTCGGGCTCGCTCTCGGCTTCGGCGTGACCCTGCTCGTCTCGGCCGGTGTCTCGCTGGGCAGCACCGCCGCGCTCAGCTGGGTCTTCGAGACCCTCGGCATGAGCGACCGTTCGGCCGAGGCCGCGGTGACCGCGCGGGTGGTCGGCCTGCTCATCGCCTTTGTCATCGACTGCGTCACCCTTGGCGTGTTCTACCGCATCGTCGCGAGCGTGAAGATTCCCCTTCGGCAGCTCATCCCCGGCGCGGTTCTCGGCGGTGCGGCCCTTGGCCTGCTCAAGGCTCTCGGCTCGGTGCTGCTCGGTGGTGCGACCGCAAACCCCCTACTCGCCGGGTTTGCCGTCATCATCGGTCTACTCATTTGGTTCAATCTGGTCTGCCAGGTCATCCTCGTCTTCGCGACCTGGATCGCGGTGGGCCTGCAGGATCGCGGCATCGTTCTCGACACTCCCCCGGGTGCCGTGAAGCCATATCGCAAGCCGCTCGGGCGGCCGCGGCTGCGTCGGATGCTCTAGCTAGGATCGAGGGCATGGCCAAGCCCCTGCGCATCGCATCCGTCAACGTCAACGGCATTCGTGCCTCGTTCAAGAACGGCATGGCCGACTGGCTCGAGAAGCGCGACGTCGACATTCTCGCGCTGCAGGAGGTGCGCGCGACCACCGAGATTCTGCAAGACCTGCTCGGGCCGGAGTGGGACGTTCTGCACGACGCGGCGACCAAGAAGGGCTATGCGGGCGTCGCCCTCGCCTCGCGGCGCAAGGCGAGCATTCACCGGGTCACCCTCGGTGCCGACGACTTCGACAGCGCTGGTCGCTGGCTCGAGGCGGACTACGAGATCGACGGCGGCCAGATCGTCACCGTTGTGAGCACCTACGTGCACTCCGGCAACGTCGAGAAGCCCGAGTCGATGGTCGAGAAGTACAAGTTTCTCGATGCGATGACCGAGCGTCTGCCTGAGCTGCAGCAGCAGAATCCGCTTGCCGTCGTCATGGGCGACCTCAACGTGGGCCACCGCGAGCTCGACATCAAGAACTGGCGCGGCAACCGCAAGACCGCGGGCTTCCTCGACAAGGAGCGCGCCTACTTCGACCGCTTCTTCGGCCCCGCCGGCGAGCAGGTCACCGGCGTCGACGGCACCACCGGCCCCGGGCTTGGGTGGGTGGATGTCGGCCGCACCTGGGCGGGCGAGGTCGAGGGCCCATACAGCTGGTGGTCCAACCGCGGCCAGGCCTTCGCGAACGACACCGGCTGGCGCATCGACTACCAGGTGGCCACCCCTGCCCTCGCGGCGACGGTCGCGAATTACACAATCGACCGCGCCGCCTCGTACGAAGAGCGCTTCAGCGACCACGCTCCTGTCGTGGTCGACTACGCCCTCTAGTGCGCGCCGATACGCTGGAGTCATGACCAAGCCCCGCCTCTTCTCCGGCATGCAGCCGAGCGCCGACTCCCTCCACATCGGAAACTACATCGGGGCCTTGCTGCAGTGGAAGGAGCTGCAGGTCTCGCACGACGCCGTCTTCTGCGTCGTCGACCTGCACGCGATCACGGTTCCGCAAGACCCGGCCGCGCTGCGCGAGGCGACACGACGCACGGCTGCCCAGTACATCGCGGCCGGCATTGACCCCGACCACTCGATTCTGTTCGTGCAGTCGCACGTGGCCGCGCATCCGCAGCTTGCGTGGGTCTTGAACACCATTACTGGCTTCGGCGAGGCAAGCCGCATGATCCAGTTCAAGGAGAAGTCGCAGAAGCAGGGGGCGGACGGCACCAACATCGGCCTGTTCACCTACCCCGTGCTGCAGGCGGCCGACATTCTGCTCTACGACGCAGATGTCGTTCCCGTCGGCGAAGACCAGCGCCAGCACATCGAGCTCACCCGCGACCTCGGCCACCGCTTCAACGCTCGCTTCGGCGACACCTTCGTGCTGCCAGAGCCGCAGATTCAGAAGGAGACCGCGAAGGTCTACGACCTGCAGGAGCCGGGCAACAAGATGAGCAAGTCCGCATCCAATGAGAAGGGCGTGGTCTGGCTGCTCGAAGAGACCACCAAGAGCGCGAAGAAGATCATGTCGGCGACGACGGACAGCGACGGGGTCGTGAAGTTCGACCAGGCCGCGAAGCCGGGCATCTCGAACCTGCTGACGATCTACTCTGTGCTGTCGGGCACCTCGATCGAAGCGCTGGAGAACCAGTACGTCGGCAGCGGCTACGGGGACTTCAAGAAGGGCCTCGCCGAAGTCGTCACCGAGACCTTCGGGCCGATCCGCGCGCGGGCGCTCGAGCTGCTCGACGACCCGGCCGAGCTCGACCGCATTCTCGCCCGCAACGCCGACCGCGCAGCAGAGATTGCCGACGCGACCCTCGCGAAGGTCTACGACCGCGTCGGATTCCTGCCGCGCGCATGACGATCGAGGTCGTGCTCTTCGATCTCGACGACACGCTGTTCGCCCACTCGACCGCGGTCGCGCACGGCGTCACTGCCCATCGCACCGCGCTCGGTCTGCCCGGGGATGACGCCGCAGAGTTCGCCCGCTGGACCGCCCTCGAAGAGCACCACTACCACCGCTACCTCCGCGGCGAGGTCGGCTACCAAGAGATGCGGCGCGCCCGAGCCCGCGGCTTCGTCGAGCCGCACGCGATTGACCTCAGCGATGATGCGGTGGCCGACGCGTGGTTTGCCGGCTACGTCACCCACTACCGCTCGGGCTGGCAGCTCTACGACGACACCATTTCGACGCTGGATGCCCTGCCCCAGCGCCTCGGCATCATCACCAACGCCGAGCTCGACTTTCAACTCGGCAAGCTGGCCGCGCTCGGCATCACCGACCGCTTCGAGCACGTCATCGCGAGTGGGGCGGTGGGGCACGCGAAGCCGGATTCCCGCATCTTCCACGCGGCCGTGCAGGCCTTCGGCGTCGACGCGCGACAGGCGGCCTACGTCGGAGACCGCCTGCACACCGACGCGATTGGAGCTGCGGAAGCGGGCCTGCTGGGGATCTGGCTCGATCGGAACGGGGCGGCAACGGCCGACGAACTGGCGGCGGCCGCGAGTGCGGGTGTAGTCGTCATCCGCTCGCTTGATGACGTCGCCAATGCGCTTGTGTGACGTTGGAATAAACCTCCCTCGCACGCGTTGACTACACTCGTGACGTAAGTAAGTACGTGCTCCGGGGTCGGTGAAATTCCGAACCGGCGGTGATAGTCCGCGACCCAGCTCAGGCTGGTTGAGCCGGTGGAATTCCGGGACCGACGGTGATGGCGACGCAAGTCGTTTAGTCCGGATAGGAGGTAGCACGCGGTGTTGGCTGCGCCAGCATTGGTCGAATAGCCCCGGAACGCGCCCGTGTTTATCAAAAACAGGCGAAGGATTTCCGGATGACCGACTACGAACGGCTGATGCGCACGGCGCTCGCCCTCGCTGCGCGCGGCCCGGCGACCGGGGTGAACCCGCAGGTCGGCTGCGTGCTGGTCAACGACGTCGGCGAGGTGGTCGCCGAGGGCTGGCACCGCGGCGCCGGAACCGCCCACGCTGAAGTAGACGCCCTGTCGAAGGTCGCGGATGCGACCGGCCTGACCGCGATCGTCACCCTCGAGCCCTGCAATCACACGGGTCGAACGGGCCCCTGCAGCGTCGCCCTCATCGAGGCCGGTGTCAGCCGCGTCATCTACTCAGTCAGCGACCCCAACCCGCAGGCCGGTGGCGGAGCCGAGCGCCTCAGAGACGCGGGCGTCGCCGTTGACGGCGGACTGCTCGCCACCGAGACCGAAGAGCTTCTTCGCCCATGGCTCACCGCGGTGCGCCTCGGGCGCCCGCACGTCACTGTGAAGTGGGCAGCGAGCCTCGACGGCCGCGCGGCAGCGGCTGATGGCACCAGCCAGTGGATCACCGGCACCGCAGCACGCCAGCACGTGCACGAGCGCCGCGCCCTCGCCGACGCGATCGTCGTCGGCACGGCAACGGTGCTCGCCGACGACCCGTCACTGACCGCGCGGGGGGATGCCGGGGAGCTTCTCGAGCACCAGCCCGTTGCCGTCGTCATCGGCGAGCGCGCTGTGCCCGCCGACGCGAAGCTGCGCAGCCACCCGGCCGGGTTGATCGAGACGGGAAGCCGGGATCTCGGCGCCGTGCTGCAGGATCTCTACGACCGCGACATCCGCCGCGTCTTCGTCGAGGGCGGTCCAACACTGGCCAGCGCCTTCATCGCGGCTGGCCTGGCGGACGAGTACCTCGTTTACATCGCCCCCACCCTCATCGGCGGCCCCAAGCTCGCCGTCACCGATCTCGGCATCGACACGATCGCCGACCAGCGCCGTCTCACGATCACCGGTCTCGACCGGCTCGGCGACGACATCGTCATCACCGCAAGGAGCATCTAGTGTTCACCGGACTCATTGAAGAACAGGGCTCGGTCATTGAGCTCGTCGACAACGACGGCGCCGCCCGCCTGAAACTGAGCGCACCCATCACCGCAACGGATGCCACCCACGGCGCCTCCATCAGCGTCAACGGCGTCTGCCTCACCGTCGTTGAGCAGGGGCCGGACTGGTTCGTCGCCGACGTCATGGCCGAGACTCTGCGGGCGAGTGTGATCGGGTCGGTGAAGGTTGGAGACAGAGTCAACCTTGAGCGAGCGGCCCTCGCAAACTCCCGCCTCGGTGGCCACATCGTGCAGGGCCACGTCGACGGCAGCGCCACGCTGCTCAGCCGCGTCGAGGGCAGCGCCTGGCGGGTGCTGCGCTTCACGCTGCCCGCCGACCTCGCGCCGCTCGTCGCCAACAAGGGCTCCATCACGGTCAGCGGCGTCTCACTCACCGTCAGCGCCGTGAGCGCCGCCGCCGAGGCCGAGCAGTGGTTCGAGGTCAGCCTGATTCCAGAGACCCTCGCGGCCACTACTCTCGGCGCCCTCGAAGTCGGCCAGCCGGTCAACCTCGAGACCGACATTCTCGCTCGCCACGTCGAGCGACTGTTGAGCTTCACCAATGAAGGGAGCGAGTCATGAGCCTCGCCAGCATCCCCACCGCCATTGAGGCGCTGCGCGCCGGGCGCCCCGTCATCGTCGCCGACGACGAGGGCCGCGAGAACGAGGGCGACGTCATCATCGCCGCCGAGCTCGCCAGCCAAGAGTGGATCGCATGGATGGTGCGCAACTCCTCCGGCTTCATCTGCGCCCCAATGACCAACGAGATCGCCGACGCTCTCGAGCTGCCGCCGATGGTCGCCGTCAACCAGGACCCCCGTGGCACCGCATACACGGTGAGCGTTGACGCGGCCGACCGGCTCAGCACCGGAATCAGCGCCGCTGACCGCGCCCACACCCTGCGGGTGCTGGCCGACCCGGCGTCGACGCCGACGAGCCTGTTTCGCCCCGGCCACATCCTGCCGCTGCGCGCCATGGACGGCGGCGTGCGGGAGCGCGACGGCCACACCGAGGCCGCGGTCGACCTCATGCGCCTCGCTGGACTCACCCCCGTCGCCGCGATCAGCGAGATCGTTGCTGAAGACGGCGAGATGATGCGGCTGCCAGGCCTCATCGCCCTCGGCGAGCGCGAGTCCGTTCCCGTCATCACCATCGCGAGCCTCATCGAGTGGATGAACGAACACCACTGCGACAGCGTTCCGGTGCCTGTTGGCCCGCTGCCCGAGATGTCGCGGGTGAGCTTCGAGGTCGAGACCACCGTGCCGACAGAGCACGGGCCGTTTACCGTGCGCGCCTACCGCGACCGCTCTACCGGAGCCGACCACGTCGCCTTCATCAAGGGACCGGTCACCGACGGTGCCATCGTGCGCCTGCACTCCGAGTGCCTGACCGGTGAGGCCTTCGGCTCGCTCAAGTGCGAGTGCGGACCCCAGCTGCAGGCTGCTCTCGACACCATCCAGACGGAGGGCGGCATCGTCATCTACCTGCGTGGCCACGAGGGGCGCGGCATCGGCCTCATCAACAAGCTGCGTGCCTACCGCCTGCAGGAACAGGGACTCGACACCCTCGACGCGAACCTAGCGCTCGGCCTGCCCGCGGATGCCCGCGACTACGGCGCCGCTGTGGGCATTCTGCGCGACCTGGACGTCGCATCCGTTCGCCTGCTCAGCAACAATCCAGAGAAGCGCCGGCAGCTCGTCGAGCGCGGCATCGAGGTCACAGAGCTCGTTCCGCTCGTCGTGGGCGTCGGAACCGACAACGAGGGCTACCTCGACACCAAGCGCGACCGCATGGGCCACGCCCTGCCGTCGCACGAGATCCTGGACGAGGCCCTCCTCGCCACACAGAAGGGAGCGACCGCATGAGCGGCGCCGGAGCACCAACCATCAACAACAACGGCGCTGGCCTCAAGGTGACGATCGTCGCCGGCCAGTGGCATGACGAGATCACCGACGGCCTGCTCGCTGGGGCGCACCGCGCGCTGACGGCGGCAGGAGTCGAGATCACCGAGGTGCGCGTGCCCGGCAGCTTCGAGCTGCCCGTGGTCAGCAAGGCCGCACTGGAGAACGGCGCGGATGCGGTTGTCGCCCTCGGCGTCATAATCCGTGGCGGCACCCCGCACTTCGAGTACGTCAGCGCGGCCGCGACCGACGGACTCACCCGCGTCGCCCTCGACACCGGCAAGCCGGTCGGCTTCGGAGTTCTCACTCTGGATGACGAGCAGCAGGGACTCGACCGCGCCGGCCTGCCCGGCTCGCACGAAGACAAGGGCGCGGAGGCCGCAGAGGCCGCCGTCGCAACCGCGCTCGTGCTGCGCTCACTGCGGGGCTAGCGGTCGGCTAGGGTCGAAGCATGAACGCAGGCAGGGTTTTCGTCGTCCTCGCAGTGGTTGTCGCCGCCGTGCTCATCGCCGGCTTTGTCTACGTGCAGCTCCAGGACCGCGGCCTGATCTAGCGAGACTGCTCCGTAGGGAGTACATCGGTTCAGTGACCACGGGCTACGGTGGAACCTGTGTCTACAGCAACTCCTGACCGTCGCCGCTCCCCCTTCGCCCGACAGCCGGAGGAGGGCCCCCGCGCCCGCTTCAGCCAACTGCTGCCCTACCTCTTTGAGCACAAGCCAGTGCTCGTGGTGGTCATTGCCCTGAGCATTCTCGGTGCCGCAGCGTCGCTCGCGCAGCCGCTGCTCGTCAGCCAGGTCATCACCGTGGTCGAGAAGGGTGACAGCCTCGGCTGGATCGTCTGGGCCCTTGTCGGGCTCGTGGTGGTCACCGCTGTGCTCAACGGTTTTCAGCACTACCTGCTGCAGCGCACCGGCACGAGCGTCGTCTTCAGCGCCCGCCGCCAGCTGGTGCGCCGCATTCTGCATCTGCCGATCAGCGAGTTCGACAGCCGCCGCACCGGCGACCTCGTCTCGCGCGTCGGGTCTGACACCACGCTGCTCTATGCCGTCATCACTCAGGGCCTCGTCGACGCGGTTGGCGGCGTGCTGATCTTCGTCGGTGCGCTAATTGCGATGCTGCTCATCGATCCACTGCTTCTCGGCCTGACCGTCATAGTGATCGCTGTCGCCCTCGTGACAGTGATCTCGCTGTCGGGGCGCATCCGGGTGGCGAGCAAGCAGCAGCAGGAGAAGGTGGGCGACCTCGCCGCATCCGTCGAGCGGTCCATCGGCGCTATTCGAACCGTGCGCGCTGCGAACGCCACCGAGCGCGAGATCACCCTCATCGAGGAGGACGCCCGCGGCGCCTGGCGAGCCGGCCTTCGGGTCGCCCGCATCTCGGCCCTCGTCGTGCCGGTCGCGGGCATCGCCCTGCAGGTCTCCCTGCTCGTCGTGCTCGGCGTCGGCGGCTTCCGCGTCGCGAGCGGCGCCATCACGGTCGCGAGCCTCGTCTCGTTCATCCTCTTCTTGTTCATGATGATCATGCCGCTCGGCCAGGCCTTCGGCGCCATCAACTCGGTCAACCAGGCCCTCGGCGCTCTCGGCCGCATTCAAGAGGTCATCGGGCTGCCGTCAGAGAACGAGGGGGATGCCGCAGTCACCCCCGTCGCAGCCACCGAGACCGACGCCGCCATCACCTTCGATGCCGTCGAGTTCAGTTACCCGGACTCCGTCGTCAAGGCCCGCGCCGAGGACTCGGACGAGCCGGTCGAGGCCGCGGTACTGCGCGGCGTCTCGTTCGAGGTGCCGCGGGGAACGCGCACGGCTCTCGTTGGTCCGAGTGGAGCAGGCAAGTCCACCATGCTCGCGCTCATCGAGCGGTTCTATGACCCGACGGCCGGAGTCATTCGACTGGGTGGGGTCGACATCCGTGCCCTTGATCGTGAGGAGCTGCGGGCGCAGATCGGCTACGTCGAGCAGGATGCCCCCGTGCTCGCCGGAACCATTCGGCAGAACCTGCAGCTCGGCTCGCCCGACGCCACCGAGCTGGAGTGCATCGCCGTCATCGACGCGGTCAACCTGCGCGAGGTGCTCGACCGCAATGAACTCGGGCTCGACGCCCAGGTCGGCGAGGACGGCGTTATGCTCTCCGGTGGCGAGCGTCAGCGCCTCGCCATCGCGCGCGCACTGCTCGCGGCACCACCCATTCTGCTGCTCGATGAGTCGACGTCGTCTCTCGACGGGCTCAACGAGCAGATGCTGCGCGAGGCCATCGACGCCGTCGCGCAGGATCGCACGCTCATCGTCATCGCGCACCGCCTCTCGACCGTCGTCGACAGCGACCAGATCGTCGTCCTAGAGCACGGGCGTGTGGTCGGGGTTGGCACGCACTCGGAGCTCGTGAAGACGACGCCGCTCTACAAGGAGCTCGCGAAGCACCAGCTGCTCGTTTAGGGAACGAGCGCGTACATCGCCACCGCCGCGGCCGCTGCGACATTGAGGGAATCGATGCCGTGGCGCATCGGCACCTGCACCACGGTGTCGGCCGCCTCCAGAGCCTCGGGCGTGAGACCCTCGCCCTCGGTGCCGAGCACGAGGGCGACCCGCTCGGGGGCGGTCGCCGCGAAGGTGCGCAGGTCGACCGCATCCTCGGTCAACGCCAGTGCTGCCACGTGAAAGTTGGCCTCGTCGAGCTCTGTCTGCAGGGCGGGCCAGTCGGGGGTGCGCGTCCATGGCACTTGCAGCACGGTTCCCATGCTCACCCGAATGGCGCGGCGGTAGAAGGGGTCGCTGCAGCGCGGGGTGACCAGCACGGCATCCGCGCCGATCGCGGCGACCGATCGAAAGATCGCGCCGACGTTAGTGGGGTCGACGACGTTCTCGAGAATCACGACGCGCTTCGCGGCGGAGAGCAGTGACGAGACCGAGGGCAGCGCGGGCCGGTGCATCGAGGCGATGAGGCCGCGGTGCAGCAGGTAGCCGGTCAGCTGCTCGAGCAGCTCCGGCGGGCCAGCGAAGACGGGGATGTCGAAGTCGGCCGTGGCTTCGAGAGCCTCAGCCACCGAACCACCGAGCGCCAACACCGACCTCGGAACGTGGCCAGCCCGCAGCGCCCGCTGCAGCACGAGCAGGCTCTCAGCGAGGTAGAGGCCGTGCTCACCACCCGACTTCTTGAGGGCAACATCGGTGAGGTGCGCGTAGTCGGCGAGGCGAGAATCCGCGAGGTCAGCGATTTCGACAAGGTGGGCCATCAGAGGGTGCGCACAACCTCGACGACCACGACTTCGCGCGCCTCGTCATCGAGCGCGAGCGCCGCCTGAGCGGTGAGCGAGCCCTCCTCGCCCGATGCCGCGTAGTCGTCAATGACGATGAGATCCCCGGTGTCGAGGGTCGACAGCGACGTGACGTCATAGACGCTGTCATCGAAGGGGTTCGCGCTGCCCTCGGCCAGCCGCACGGTCGCGCGCACGGTGATGTCGGTGCTCGTCTCCGCGTACGACGAGCTCGTGACGGTGGCGTCATCCGTGAACGGAATTGCGGTCAGCGAGCGCACCTGGTCGAGGGTGAGGTTGTCGCAGCTCGCCGCTCCGTCGCAGACCGTGCTGCCCGGCTGAGCTGGTGAAAGCTGAACGGATGTGAGCCCCGCCACGATCACACTGACCACGATCCCGATGAGCAGGCCCCCACCCACGAGAGCCGCCACCACGGGTAGCAGCCGCGGCGTGGACGTGCGTGACTGCTCGACCTCCTGCTCGGCGTCGAAGATGTCGAGATCGTCAGTCATGCTTCGAGGCTACGCGAACGGATCAGGCGTCAGCACGTACTTCGTCTCGAGGTACTCGTGGATTCCCTCGAGCCCGCCCTCGCGGCCGATGCCGGACTGCTTGACGCCGCCGAAGGGCGCCGCCGCGTTCGACACGACGCCGACGTTGAGCCCCATCATCCCGGTCTGCAGCGACTCGACGAGACGCTGCCCGCGGGCGAGGTCGCGGGTGAAGACGTAGCCGACGAGTCCGTACTCTGTGTCGTTGGCCTTGGCCACGGCATCCACCTCGTCATCGAACGGAACGATGGTGACGACCGGTCCAAAGATTTCTTCCCGCAGGATGTCGCTGCCAGCCACCACGTCGGTCAGCACCGTCGGCTCGTAGAAGCTGCCGTCGCCCGCGACCCGGCTTCCACCGGTGAGCAGCGTTGCGCCGCGGCCGATCGCCTCTTGCACGAGGGAATCGGCCTTGTCGACCGCGCCGTCGTTGATCAGCGGGCCGATGGCCACGCCCTCCTCGGTGCCGCGGCCGATCTTCAACGCCTTCACGCGCTCAGTCAGGCGAGAGGCAAAGTCGTCGGCGACCGACGAGTGCACGATGAACCGGTTGGCTGCGGTGCAGGCCTGCCCGATGTTGCGGAACTTGGCGAGCATGGCGCCGTCTACGGCCTTGTCGAGGTCGGCATCCTCGAAGACGACGAAGGGGGCGTTGCCGCCGAGTTCCATCGAGGTGCGCAGCACGGTGTCAGCGGCCTGCTTGAGCAGGGTCTGGCCGACGGCCGTCGAGCCGGTGAACGAGAGCTTGCGCAGCCGTGGGTCGGCGATGATCGGCGCGCTGACCTCCTTGGAGGTGGAGGTCGTGATGACGTTGAGCACGCCCTTGGGCAGCCCCGCCTCCTCCAGCAGCCTCGCGAAGTAGAGCGTCGTCAGTGGGGTCAACTCGGCCGGCTTGATGATCGCCGTGCAGCCCGCCGCGATGGCGGGCGCGATCTTGCGGGTGGCCATGGCCAGCGGAAAGTTCCACGGGGTGATGAGGTACGACGGCCCGACCGGCAGGTGGGTGACGATCATGCGGCCGGTGCCCTCGGGGTTCTTGCCGTAGCGGCCGCTGATGCGCACGGCCTCTTCGCTGAACCAGCGCAGAAACTCGCCGCCGTAGGTGACCTCTCCGCGGGCCTCGGCGAGCGGCTTGCCCATCTCGAGCGTCATCAGCAGCGCGAACTCGTCGGCGCGGGTCTGCAGCAGGTCGAAGGCGCGGCGCAGAATCTCGCCGCGAACTCGCGGCGCGGTTGCGGCCCAGCTGGCCTGGGTCTCGGCGGCGGAGTCCATGGCTCTGGCGGCATCCGCAACGGATGCATCGGCAATCTCTAGAAGCACCCGCCCGGTCGCGGGGTCGTGCACGGCAATCGCGCGGCCAGAGGTCGAGTCGACCCACTCCCCCGCGATGAACAGCTGGGTGGGAACCTTGGCGAGCAGCTCGGACTCGGTGATCATCGAACAACCTCAACGTTCTCTGCGGCGAGCTCAGTCAGGGCTGACTGAGAGGATTCCGCGGCGACCCCCGCGGTCAGGCGCGCAAACACGCGGGTGCACAGACCCGCGTGCACGGCATCGAGGGCCGAGGTGCGCACGCAGTAATCGGTGGCGATGCCGACGATGTCGACGGCATCGATGCCAAGGTCGGTGAGTTTTTGGGCAAAGGGCAGGCCATCGTCCGTCGTGCCCTCGAAGATCGAGTAGGCGGGGCGACCCTGCCCCTTGAGCACGTGCACGTCGACGACCGTCGTGTCGAGAGAGGGGTGGTAGTCGGCCCCTGGTGTGCCAGAGACGCAGTGCGGCGGCCAGGTGTCGACATAGTCGGGGGTGGCGCTGAAATGCCCCCCGTTGTCGTTGTCACCGTCGTGCCAGTCACGCGAGGCGACGATGTGCGCGTACTCACCCCGGTGCGCCCTGACGTAGTCGGTAATCGCGCTAGCGACGGCGGCCCCACCTTCGACCCCGAGCGCTCCGCCCTCGGTGAAGTCGTTCTGCACGTCGACGATGAAGAGGGCCCTGCTCATAGAGCCAAGTCAATCAGTTATTGCTGAGGTTGTCCCCGCAGCCGAACGCCCCGGTGGCCAGGGTGTCAAGCGCTTCGTTCGCGGAACTCTTGATGCCGTTGCCGTTGGCGTAGAAGGCGAAGGCCAGCTGAGTGCCATCCGTCGCCTTGATGATGCCGGCGAGGCTGTACTCGGTCGACAGCCAGCCGGTCTTTGCGATGACGGCGCCCTTGGCGGGGGCATTGCCTCCGCCAAACCGCGAGGCCAGTGCCCCGCTCGTGCCCGAGACCGCGAGCGAGTCGTAGATGAGGTTGAGGTTCGTCGCCCCCTGCATGACCTTGATCATGAACTTGGCCATGAACGCCGGCGGCACCGCGTTCGCCGTGCTCAGACCAGAGCCGTCACGAATGGTCAGCCCCGTGGTGTCGACCTCGTAGACGGCGATGGCACTGGTGATCGCCTGGTTGAGCGACGAGGCAGAACCGCCGAGGCTCATCTGCTTCGAGATCACGCGGGCCAGCGTCTCGGCGAGGGTGCCGTCGCTGTTGACGAGCATCTGGTTGATGAGAACGCCGACCGGCTGCGACGTGACCTCGCCAAGCAGCGGCTTGGTGGTCACGGCTGCGCCGAGGCTGAAGGTGACTTCGTCAGAGACATCCGCACCCGCTTCGTCGAGCGCCTCGGCGAACCACTCGCCGGCCCGCATCACCGGGTCAGTGCTGCGCGCGCTCTTCTGCTGGGTGGGGTCGTCACGGTCACCATCGACCTGCAGCGCGGTCACCTCTGAGAGGTAGCCGCCGGTCTGCTCGGATCGTGCCCAGGTCGAGTCCCACTTGTCGCCGGTGCTCCACAGCGTGGCGTCGAGCACGATGTTCGTGATCTCGCCGGAGTATTTGGCCTCAACTGCCTCGGCCAGAGCCTCAAGCTTCGGAGCGCCAGCGTAGACACTCTCCTTGCCTGCGGGCATGCGGCTAAGCGTGGGGTCACCGCCACCAACGAGCACGATCGTGCCGGGTGAGCTGCCCTCGAAGACCTTGGTCGACATGCGGTAGTCGGGCCCGAGAATGTTGAGCGCAGCCGCCGCGGTCAGCACCTTGAGCACGCTGGCCTGCGACACGGGGGTCGAGGCTCCACGGTCGAACAGCAGCTCACCGGTGCTGGCGTTGACCACCGCACCGCTGAAAGACATCAGACGAGGATCGGATGCCAGAGCCGCCACCGAGCAGGTGCGCAGCCGACTGGCCGCCGGCATCTCCGCCGGAAGGGGACGCGCCGCATCCGCCGTGGACGATGGCCCGATGCCTGCGGGGCCACCGCCGCTGCCGACCGCTGCTCCCGCGAACACTGCCCCCGTGCCGAGCAGCAGAAAAGCAACGCCGAGTGCCGCCGCGAGCCAAGCTCTGGGGTGCTGCGCGAAGGGGCCAGTGCCCTCCGGCTTCGCCGCCGCGGGGCCTTTGGGCGCCGGGCCAGCCGAGAACGGCTTGGCGGTGCGAGCCTCGCGGCGCGACTGTGGGGCTGGCGGCTGACTCACCCGTCAATACTAGGCGGGCAGGCAGAACGGGGCGATTCGACTAGCAGCTGCCCCAGCGCGCGGCCGCGCGGGTGAAGCTGCTGGACTCTGCGCCCAGAGCGCCGTCGCCGTGCGTCATCGCGAAGTAGATGCACACGCCTGCGGTGGAGCCGGTGACCGAGGGGCGGTAGAGCGAGTTGCGGTGAGCCGTCGACTCCCACCACTTCGAGGCCACCGTGGCGCCGGTGTTGCCGGTTCCGCCCGCGAGGTTGCCGTCGCATCCACTGCTCGGCACGGCGTCGGAGTAGTAGACGCCGTTCGCATCGGGCTCGACGCTGCGCACGCCGATGTGGCCCCAGGTGTTGCCGGGGGTGGTGTGCGGGTCTTGCGCCATCCAGAACAGGCGGGTCTCCATGCAGGAGTCGTAGCGAAAGTTCGAGAGGGGCACGGGGTTGAGGCAGTTGGCCACGCGGATCGCGTTGTAGTTGGAGGCGAACGACGCCAGATCGCTCGAGGTGGTTCCCTGCACGCCGCCGCTGCTGACCGCTCCCGGCGCGGAGCCGACCGCGCCGCCGACGTTGCCCGGGCAGCTCTGACCCGCGGCCGCGAGCGCGGCTCGACGTGAATCGGTGCCACTCGCCTTGCTCGACTTGCTGACCACCGGCGGCGGGGGCGGCGGCACTGGCTTCTGAGCGAGGTGCTCCGCATCACTCGTGAGCACGGGTGCGACGACCTCTGGGGTGTACAGGCTGAGCTCTGCCATCGCGACCTCGGTGGTGGCGACCACCGTGGAGGCAACCGGAGGATCGCCGATCGGCTGCATGACAGAGACGACCGCGGGCGAGAACGCCTCAGCGTTCGCGGACGCCGTGAGCGGCGAGGGCCCGCTGCCGCCGACGAAGGGCAGCACGAGAATCAGCACTGTCGCGAATACTGTCGCGAGAATGACCGATTTTCTCACTGGGTACCCCCGTACCAGTTCGGCATCCACCCCGTGGTGGCGCGTGACCCCACGGTAGGCCGAGCGAGAGGGGGAGACAAGTCCCCCATAGTGGAGCCGCCTGTCAGAATCGAACTGACGACCTTCTCATTACGAGTGAGATGCTCTACCGACTGAGCTAAGGCGGCGGGCCGACGGTCTCCCGAGGCACAGCATGAAAGCTTAGCCGATCATTTCTTTGCCGGTGACGCCAGCAACCCCTCGAGCATGGCGAATGACTCGTGAAGACGGTGTGACAGATCGATGCCCTCGCCATCGTTCGACCAGTGCAGCCACGCGTGCCGCATGGCCCCTACCGCGACGTGGGTCGTGAGGTTGGCGCGGGAGGCGAGCGCATGCTCGTCGAGCTCGGGATTCTCAAACCGCAGGCGGCGAAGCACGACCATCTCGATCTCGTGCTGAAACTCGTGCATCGACGAGATGCGCATGGCGAACAGCTGCGGGTTCTGCTTGATGATCTCGCGGCGCAGTTGGGTCAACTCGCGGTCTGCCGCCGCGCGCTCGACGGCCTCGGTGAACAGGCTCGCGAGCGCATCGAGCAGGCTGCCGCCCCCCTCGACGAAGCCGACGATGAACTCCTCGTCAGGCAGGGACGGCGCGTCCCCGACGATCGCGGCCTCCTTGGTCGGGAAGTAGTTGAAGAACGTGCGGGGCGAAATATCGGCGACGCGGCCAATCTCGTCAACGGTGAGGCGATCAAGTCCGTTGTCTGCCACGAGCTGCACGGCTGCCAGCTGAATTGCGCGACGGGTCGCGAGGCGCTTGCGCTCGCGCAGTCCTGGCTCAGCGGTCTCGATGGTCACAGAACAATTCTTTCACAGACTGCAAAATTATTCTCGGCGCCATGCAAAAGTCAGCACTGCGGGTCGGATGCCGGCACAGTTCCCTCGATGAAGAAATCGTCGACGACGTCGTTCACGCATTGCGAGCCCTTGTTGTAGGCAGTGTGACCTTCGCCGTCGTAGGTGACGAGGTGGCCGTTCTCGAGCTGCTCGGCGAGCGCCTGCGCCCAGACGTACGGGGTCGCCGGGTCGTTCGTGGTGCCGAGCACGAGAATGTCGTTGGATCCGGGTGCGGCGATCGGGCCACGCTCGCGAGTTGCCGCGTAGGGCCAGTTGGCGCATCCGGTGCCGCCGTAGGCAAGCTGCTTGCCGAGCACCGGCGCGAGGCGGATGAGCTCCGCCTCCTCGCTGCGGATTGTCTCAATCGAGCTGTCGGTCGCGTAGTCGAGGCAGTTGATGGCGAGGAAGGCCTCGGTGGAGTTGTCGCCGTACTCCCCCGCGGCATCGCGGTTGTAATAGAAGTCAGCGATCTGGAAGGCGTAGGCAGCATCGCCGCGCTTCACATCCGTGAAGATCTGGCGAAGGATCGGCCAGGTATCCGCGCTGTAGAGCGGCGTGATGATCGCGATCGTCATGCTGCTGCTGCCGAGCTCGCGGCCGTCCTCGTTGCGGATCGGGCTCGCGTCGAGCCGGTCGAGCAGCGTGCGGATGTCGCGCATCGCCGCGTCGACGTCACTGCTGAAGGGGCAATCCTCGTACTGCGCGCAGTCGGCGAGGAACGCCCGCAGCGCGTTCTCGAATCCGACGGCCTGGGTTGCTGACACGTCGAAGCTGCTCGTCGAGGGGTCGAGGGCGCCATCGAGCACGAGCTGGCCGGTCTTCGTCGGGTAGAGGTCGGCGTAGGTCGCGCCAAGCAGGGTGCCGTAGCTGTAGCCGAGGTAGTTGAGCTTCTCGTCGCCGAGAATCGCCCGCAGCAGGTCGAGGTCACGCGCGGCGCTCACCGTGTCGACGAAGCCGAGCAGCTCGCCGCTGTGCTGCTCGCAGCCCTCGCCGAATCTCTCGTTCGTCTCGCGCATGGCGGCGATCCACTCGTCAGAGCCGTACTCGCCCGGCAGTAGGTCGAAGAGGAAGGCGTCGAACTCTGCGGGGTCGTCGTAGCAACTGATCGCCGAGGAGTGGTTGACTCCGCGGGGGTCGAAGCCGACGATGTCGAAACTCGACTGCAGGCGCTCGCTGGTCGCGTAGTCCAGGCTGTCGCGAATGAAGTCGTAGCCCGACCCACCGGGGCCACCGGGGTTGACCAGCAGGGATCCGATCGGCGTGCCACTCGTCGCGGCCTGGCGAATGAGGGCGAGCTCGATCGTCTCGCGCTGTGGGTCGCTCCAGTCAAGCGGCGCCTCGGCGGTCGCGCACTGCAGGTCATCACCGCAGCCCGACCAGACGAGCTGCTGGGTGTAGAACGACTCGAGATTCGCGGCGACCGTCTCACCCGTCGGCACCGAGGTGGAGCGCACGGCCGGCGGAAGAAACGACTGCAGGCAGCCGCTCAGCGGCAGCACGATGACGAGGGCGGCCGCGACGAGGGCGGCCCGGCGCAGCCTCACGCGGCAACCCTGACCGCGCTCACGAGCATGGCCTCGAGAGCGAGGGCCGGCGACACGTTGCCGGCGATGCGAGTACGGGCGGTGGCGATCGCATCCATGGTCTTCAGAGTCTGCGGCGCGGTCGCCTCGGTGCTTGCGGCCACGAGCTGCCTTTCGATGCTGAGGTTAATGAGTTCGCCCTGAACGCCGAGCTGAATGAGCAGCACGTCGCGGTAGAGCGAGAGCAGGTCGACGAGAATGCGGTCAATGCCGTCGCGAAGGCTGCGGGTAGCGCGGCGCTTCTGGTCGTCTTCGAGGTTCTTGAGCTGCGCCCGAAGGGCGGGCGGGATCGTTCCACCCGGCTCGATGCCGAGCGAGCGAAGGGTGCCCTCGCGCTCTTCGGCGTCGCGCTCTTCTGTAATCGCCTTGGCGTCATCCGTTGCCAGTTGCAGCAGGGTGGCGGCCGCGAGCACTGCCCCGCTAACCGAGCGGATGCCGAGCGCCAGCTGCAAAGTGCGCTCGCGCCGATCCCGTGCCTCAGCATTGGTGGCGAGCCGGTGAGCCATGCCGATGTGCGACTGGGCCTCTCTCGCGGCGCGCGTCGCGGCGGCGAGATCCACCCCGTCTCTGCGGTGGATCAGCTCAGCCACGTCGCCCACCGCGGGCACCCGCAACTGAACGGTGCGCACGCGCGAGCGAATTGTCGGAATCAGGTCTGCTTCACTCGGGGCGCACAGAATCCACACCGTGCGCGGCGGCGGCTCTTCGAGCGCCTTGAGCAGCACGTTGCTGGTGCGCTCGGTCATGCGGTCGGCGTCCTCGATGATGACGACGCGATAGCGACCGACCGAGGGCGAGTACTGGCTGGTGGCGACGAGGGTGCGCACCTCCTCGATCGAGATGATCACGCGGTCGGTACTGAGCACCGCGAGGTCGGGGTGGGTACGCGCGGCGACCTGCTTGCGCACGCCCTCGTCGCCCTCGGGGTTCGCCGACAGCAGCGCTGTGGCGAAGGCGAAGGCGAGGTTGGAGCGGCCGCTGCCGGGCGGTCCGGTGATGAGCCAGGAGTGGGTCATCGACGAGTCATCGCTGCCGCCCGCGGTCGAGGCAGCAGCCGCCGCGGCGAAGATGGCGATGGCTTCGGACTGCCCCGTCAACTCATCCCACACTGCCATGGTGAGAAGTTTAGGTCAGCAGGGATGACACCCGGTTGCGGATGCTCGCCGCGAGGTACTCGATCGGCCGCGTGGCGTCGAGCACGAGGAACCGCTCTGGCTCCGCGGCGGCCAAGGCGAGGTATGCCTCGCGCACACGGATGTGGAACTCGTCGACCTCCTCCTCCAGCCGGTCGTAGCGACCGCCCGCAATGCGCGCGCGGCCAACGGCGGGGTCGAGGTCGAGCAGCACGGTCAGGTCGGGCAGCAGCCCCTCGGTGGCCCAGGTGCTGAGAAAGCGCACCTCCTCTGCATCGAGCACACGGCCGGCGCCCTGATAGGCGAGGGAGGAGTCGAGGTAGCGGTCCTGCACGACAATGGAGCCCGCCTCGATGGCTGGGCGCACCTTCGTCGCGATGTTGTGGGCGCGGTCCGCCGCGTAGAGCAGCGCCTCGGCCCGCGGGGCAATGTGCCCGCGGCGGTGCAGCACGATGTCGCGCAGCTCGTGGCCGAGGTCGGTGCCCCCGGGCTCGCGCGACTCGACGACGGTCTTTCCGCGCTCGGTGAGGTACGTCACGAGGTGCTTGATCTGCGTCGACTTGCCGGAGCCGTCGCCGCCCTCGAGCGTGATGAAGAGACCAGCCACGACTGCTACTTCTTCGCGGCGGGCTTCTTGGCGGCCGGCTTGCGCGCGGGAGCCTTCTTCACCGGCTTCTTGGCCGGCCCCTTTGCGCGCTTCTCAGCGAGCAGCTGCACGGCGCGGTCGTAGTCGATGTCTTCGTAGTCTTCGCCACGCGGGATCGTCGCGTTGGTGATCCCGTCGGTGATGTAGACGCCGAAGCGGCCGTCCTTGATCTTGATCGGCTTGCCGCTCTCCGGGTCGTCGGCGAACTCGGCGAGCGCACTCGATGCGGCCCGGTTGCCGTACTTCGGCTGCGCGTACAGGTCGACCGCACCCGCGAGGTCGATGTCGAAGATGAGGTTCTCGGCAGCGAGCGAGCGGGTGTCGGTGCCCTTCTTCAAGTACGGGCCGTAGCGGCCGTTCTGCGCCGTGATTTCTGCGCCAGACTCCGGGTCGACACCGACAACGCGGGGAAGGTTGAGCAGGGCGAGCGCGGTCTCGAGGTCGACCTCAGCCAGGTTCATGGTTTTGAAGATGGATGCGGTGCGCGCCTTCGGAGCGACAACCTTCTTCGGCTTCTTCTCCTTGAGCTCACCCGTCTTCTTGTCGAGCACGAACTCCGGCTCGGCCGGGGGCAGCTCTGGCTCAAGCTCGGTGACGTAGGGGCCGAAGCGGCCGTCTTTTGCGACGACCTCCTTGCCGTTCTCGGGGTTGACCCCGATCACGCGGTCGGTGACGATCGGGGCGTCGATGAGCTCCTGGGCCTTGGCTGCGGTCAGCTCGTCAGGTGCCAAATCTTGCGGCACGTTGATGCGGCGCGGCTTCTCGTCATCCGTCTCGCTTGGGGCCTCGAGGTATGGACCGTACTTGCCGATGCGCAGGGTGATGTCGTCGCTAATGCGCACCGAGTTGATCTCGCGCGCGTCGATCTCGCCGAGGTTGTCGATGACGGTGCGCAGGCCGCGGTGCTTCGCGCTGCCGAAGTAGAAGCCGGTGAGCCACTCGACCCGGTCGGCCTCGCCATCGGCGATGAGGTCGAGGTCGTTCTCCATGCTCGCGGTGAAGTCGTACTCAACGAGGTCGGCGAAGTACTCCTCGAGCAGGCGCACGACACTGAAGGCGATCCAGTTGGGCACGAGGGCCTGACCGCGCGGGGTGACGTAGCCACGGTCGACGATCGTCGAGATGATGGCGGCGTAGGTCGAGGGGCGACCGATGCCGAGCTCCTCAAGCTGCTTGACGAGGCTCGCCTCGGTGTAGCGAGGCGGGGCGCTGGTCTCGTGGCCCTTGGCCTCGATCTCGGTGGCTGTCAGGGCCTGCCCCTCGGTGAGCACGGGCAGCTTGGCCTCTGCGGGCTCGGCCGGCTCGGCGTTGCGCTCCTCGTCCTGCGACTCCTCGTAGGCGTGCATGAAGCCGCGGAAGGTGATGACGGTGCCGCTCGCGGTGAACTCCGCGGTCGTCACATCGCCGGTGACCTCGGTGGCGATGTTGATGGCAGACGCCTCGATAGTGACGGTCGCGGTCTGGCCGCGGGCATCCGCCATCTGCGATGCGACGGTGCGCTTCCAGATGAGGTCGTAGAGCTTGAAGTCATTGCCGCGCAGCACGTTCGCAAGCTCGGCGGGCGTCTTGAAGACGTCACCGGCGGGGCGGATCGCCTCGTGGGCCTCCTGCGCGTTCTTGCTCTTGCCCGCGTAGGTGCGCGGCTTCTCTGGGATCGTGTCGGCACCGTACAGAGCGGATGCCTGCGAGCGCGCCGCATCGATCGCCTGCTGCGAGAGCGAGTTCGAGTCGGTTCGCATGTAGGTGATGTAGCCGTTCTCGTACAGCCCCTGCGCGACGCTCATGGTCTGGCGAGCGCTGAAGCGCAGCTTGCGACCGGCCTCCTGCTGCAGGGTCGAGGTCGTGAACGGAGCCGCCGGGCGACGCGTGTAGGGCTTGGTCTCAAGGCTGGCAACGGTGACGGTCGCGTTCTCGATTGCCGCAGCGAGAGCAGTGGCTGCCGCCTCGTTCAGGGCAACAGCGTCGGACTTCAGCACACCACGGTCGTCGAAGTCACGACCGGCTGCGATGCGCTTGCCGTTGACGCGCACGAGCTTGGCGGTGAACAGGTCTTTCTCCGCGCCGGGAGTGAGCGAAGCGGTGAGATCCCAGTAGCTCGCGGCGATGAAGGCGAGACGCTCGCGCTCGCGGTCGACGACGAGACGAGTCGCGGCGGACTGCACGCGGCCGGCGCTGAGACCGGGGCCGACCTTGCGCCAGAGCACGGGCGACACCTCGTAGCCGTAGAGGCGGTCGAGGATGCGGCGGGTCTCCTGGGCATCCACCAGTGCGGTGTCGAGCTCGCGCGGGCTGTTCTTCGCGCGGTCGATCGCCTCTTTGGTGATCTCGTGAAAGACCATGCGCTTGACGGGAACCTTCGGCTGCAGCACCTGCAGCAGGTGCCATGCGATGGCCTCGCCCTCGCGGTCCTCATCAGTTGCGAGGTAGAGCTCGTCGGCGTCCTTGAGGGCGCGCTTGAGATCGGCGACCGTTTTCTTCTTCGCGTCGCTGACGACGTAGTAGGGCTCGAAGCCGTTTTCGACGTCGACGCTGAACTTGCCGAGCGAGCCCTTCTTGAGCTCTGGCGGCAGATTTTTGGGCTCGATGAGGTCGCGGATGTGGCCAACCGAGGCCTGAACCTCGTAGCCATCTCCTAGGTACTGGCCGATTGTCTTCGCCTTGGCGGGCGACTCGACGATGACCAGTTTCTTCGTGCCGGGCACGGTGCTCCTCTTGCTCAAGCTTCTCTACAGGGCTGTAGAACCCCGCGAGCGACACCATACACACAGAATTGGGGTCGCCGCCTAATCGCGCGGCCCGGCGCTCGCGGTCTGCTCGATGGAGAATCCGCCGATCTGCCGCTGCACGGTCACCGTTGCGACCAGCCCGTCAACCGTGCATTCGGTCATGGTGGCCCCGTTAGCCGCGGCCACCTCGGCCGCCCGATCGCACGGGAATCCGGTGACGGCACCCACTCGGGCATCGGCCGCGGCCAGCGCCGCATTGTCGGCCGCGCCAGCCGTAGCGGACCTCGCAGCCAGCACCGCATATATAGGTACGACCACCGCCGCGAGGCACACAATCGCACCGGCCAACCCGATCGCGAGCACCGAGCCGGAGCCGGCCTCACGCCAGCGCACAGCTCTGCGCGCTCAGTGGCACGAACAGCGGCGGCTGCGCCGCCAGGCTCAGCCGCGCGCAGAGCAGGTCGCCCTGCCTGCTCGTTGCGCGGGTGGCCCCCTCGTAGGTCGGGGCCACACCGCCGCGGGCGAGCGCCCGGGCGGTGACGGCCGCGGCGTCTTGCAGGCGCAGCTGCTGCGATCCGAGCTGCAGGCACACCAGGCTGCCAGCGAGCACGAGCATGACCGCGGGAATCACCGCCGCAAACTCGGCGGTCACGCTGCCCCGGTCACCCGCCAAACGAGAGCGCACTGCGCACCAGTTCGGTGAGAATGCCGCGCACCTCGTCGCTCTTCATAATCACGACGAGCAGGCCGGCGAAGCCGACCGCCGCCATCGTCGCAATCGCGTATTCGGCCGTCGCCGAGCCGTCGTCGTTCTTCAGTCTTTTCATGTCTGCTCCCTCGGATGGCTCGAGCAGGTCAACTATCGCCCCGAGCGAGCCACCCGCCGCCGACGGGGTGAAACCGGTTAGGCGCTGACGCCTGTCGAGGAGGGGCGGATGCCGCGGATCAACAGGTAGCCGATCATCCAGAACTCGCCGATGCTCGCCGGCATTGCGAGCGCGTTGGCGACCGTCACGAGTTGAGGAGCTGCGACGGTGAGCACGGCGCCGAGCACGTAGCCGACGCCGCCGATGACGAGCAGCCAGCCGAGCACTATGGGCATGCGACGGGTAGCGAGAATGAACCAGCCCATCGGGATGAGCCACAGGCCGAAGAAGACCCCGCCGACCGTCCAGCAGGCTGAGCTGAGCGCGTACAGCAGTCCGACGGTGGCGGCCGCATCGCCGCCCGGGGCAAGGGACGGATCTGCGACGACCGCGAGAGCCGTGCTCATGAAGGCCGCACTGGTGAGGATCGCCGCAGCGTTGGCCATGCCGAACACCGCGACGCCGAAGGCTGCAAGCGGGTGATCACGGCGAAAGAGCGCGTAGAAGCCCCAGGCGGCGAGCGCCTGGGTGATCACGATGAGCACCTCGAGCGCGACACCGCCGTGGGCGAGTGCGCTCTGCTCTGTGAGGTTCTGCAGTGTCGCGGCTGGGTCACCAGGCACGAGCAGGGCAGATCGGATGACCAGAAATCCGAGGGCTCCCGTGACCGCGAGGGCCAGATAGGCGGCGCCGGTCAGCCGCGCGATGGTGGTGATTCTCATGAAACGTCCTTATCGTGTAAGTCAATAATTATTTACACATGAGAATAGGGTGCCTTACAACGTATGTCAAGAATCTCTTACGTCAGAAGCCCGCCACCGTCGACGTGATGACGGCGATGAGCAGGGGCGCGACACCCAGCGCCATGAAGGCGGGGAGCACGCAGACTCCGAGCGGGATCATGAGGCGCACCCCGAGAACTGCCGCGGATTTCTGCGCGGCCGCGCGGGCATCCCGTCTCGCTTCGTCGGCTTCGGCGCGCAGGAGGGCGGCGGCAGGAACACCGGCGCGCGCCGAGAGTGCGAGCACCCCGTCGGCGTCGCTGCCTGACGGCAGGTCGAACTCCGCCAGAGCCGCTTCGACCGCCGCCCGGGCGCGGTCGAGCGACCCTCCCCCACTCACCGCGATTGCCAGTAGCTCGAACTCGAGACCAGGAAAGGCCTCTGTCGGCTGGGCCGCCGCGACGAGCCGGCGGTTCCAGCGTCGCGCCGCCACCAGCAAGGTGATTCCAGCGAGAAGGCACAGCAGCCCTGGCACCGTCGTGAACAGGGTGCCGAGCGTGTTGAACCCCAGGACCATTCCAAACAGGATGCCGACCACCGGCAACAGCAGCACCAGCCGCGCCGTCGCCACTGGGCCCGCCAACGCGACCTCCGCTTCGCGCTGCGCATCGCCGAGCGCGCGGAGTCCCACGGCGAACTGTTGGAGCGTGGGCGCAAGTGGCGCGCCCGCCCCCGTCGCGACTCGCCATGCGGCGGCGAGCCCCGGGTCGATCGGCACCAGTGATGCGGGCAGACCATCAGCGAGGTGCTCGTAGCCGTCGAGGTAGCTCCACGCGGTCGTGGGCGAGACGCCCGCAAATAGCAGCACCGAGAGCCGTTGCACGAGACGGGCGGTCTCATCCAGTTTCATGCGATCACGAGCCGTGCGTCGACGATGGCGAGCCGCCCGATCGCCTCGACCGACCGGGTTGCCCGATCGAGGTGCACCACCGCCCCGATCGCGCTCACCGCTTGGCGGGCGACCGCGACCTCGCTCATGCCGGCGAGGGCTCCGAGCGCCTCGAGCCGGGCGGGCACGTCGGCGAGGGAGTTCGCGTGCAGCGTGCCCGCTCCCCCGTCGTGCCCCGTGTTGAGCGCCGACAGCAGCTCGCGCACTTCTGCCCCGCGGCACTCCCCGAGCACGAGTCGATCGGGGCGCATGCGCAGCGCCTCGCGCAGCAGCCGGCTAAGCGACACCTCGCCAGCACCCTCGAGGTTTGCCTGACGCGCCTCGAGCGAGACGAAGTGCGGGTGGTCGACGCGCAGCTCGGCGACATCCTCAATGGCGACGATGCGCTCTGTCGGTGATGCGTGCGAGAGCAGCGCGGCGAGCAGCGTGGTCTTGCCACTGCCGCCGGCTCCGGTGATGAGAATGTTGGCCCGCGTCTCGACAAGGCGCAGCAGTCGCTCGTCGGTTACCGCCATCCTCGCCTGTGCGGGAATGCGTATGGAGAGGAGCGTGCCGGTTGGCGAGATGGGCGGCAGAACCGCATGAACCCGGATGCCTCCCTCGAGCCTCGCATCGACCGTCGGCGAGGCCTCGTCAACGTGGCGCCCGCCCAGCCCAACCAGCCCCACCGCGAGCTCGCGCAACCGCGCCTCGGTCAGCCGCAGCGGAACGCGCACGAGCCCGTTCCCGTGGTCGACCCACACCTCGCCCGGCCCGTTGCAGAACACGTCGGTGACAGTAGGGTCCTCAACCAACGAGAGAAGCTCGCCGAAGGCGGCTGGCACATGCCGACGCTCGACCAGCGAACCGCCCGCGACAGTGGCGACGAAGGCAGCAGGCATCCGCCCACGCTAGGCAATCACCTGCGAGTTAGACCCCAACCAATGGCATCCGGCAAGCTCCCCGGGATGTGGAGGAGGAGCCCAACGGGACAAGACCAGCCTCAACGGAACCAGTATCGGCACCTAACCACAATTTAACGAGAGGGGCGGCGTCCATTGGGGGGAACGGACGCCGCCACGACGGCGCCGATCGGGGGGAATCGTGACGCGCCGTCAGTCAAACAAAATTTGACGTCTCCGAGTGTACCCCCACGACTAGTGCATACAACGGACAATTACGCCGCGTATCCCGTGAGTTTGCTGTTCGGTCTAGGATCGAAAAAACCACCCAAAAACGCGGCCATCCCTGGCAGAGTCGCGACATCAACGAGGATGACGATGTCCAGCAATTCGATTGACAGCCTTTTGACCGAGACCCGCCGCTTTCCTCCCACCGCGGAGTTTGCGGCCAACGCCGTGGCAGATGCGGCCCTCTACGACGACGCCAAGGCCGACCGCCTCGGCTTCTGGGCCGACCAGGCGCGACAGCTGCACTGGCACAAGCCATTCACCGAAACGCTCGACTGGTCGGGCGCCCCGGTTGCCCGCTGGTTCGCCGACGGCGAGCTCAACGTGGCCTATAACTGCCTCGACCGGCACGTGCTCGCTGGCAACGGCGACCGCGTCGCGATCCACTGGGAGGGCGAGCCGGGCGACACTCGCACGATCACCTACGCAGAGCTGACGACGCAGGTGAAGCAGGCAGCGAACGCACTCGCCGCCCTCGGAGTCGGCCAGGGCGACCGCGTCGCCGTCTACATGCCCGTCGTGCCCGAGGCCGTCGTGACCATGCTCGCCGTCGCCCGCCTCGGCGCCGTGCACTCTGTCGTCTTCGGCGGCTTCAGCAGCGAGTCGCTGCGCACCCGCATCGACGACGCGCAGGCGAAGGTCGTGGTCACTGCCGACGGCGGATGGCGCAAGGGCAAAGTCTTTCCCCTCAAGGCCGCGGTCGACGGCGCGCTCGAGGGCTGGGCCGAGAGCCCGGTTGAGCACGTGCTCGTGCTCAGGCGCGGCGAGAACGAGGTCGTCTGGAACAGCGACCGCGACGTCTGGTGGCACGACACCGTCGAGGTTGCGAGCACGGAGCACGAGGCGGAAGGCTTCGAGGCCGAGAACCCGCTGTTCATCCTCTACACGAGCGGCACCACCGGCAAGCCGAAGGGAATCCTGCACACCAGCGGCGGCTACCTCACCCACGTCGCCACCACCCACAAGAACGTCTTCGACCTGCATCCAGAGACGGATGTCTACTGGTGCACCGCCGACGTCGGCTGGATCACCGGGCACAGCTACGTCATCTACGGACCCCTCGCCAACGGCGCGACCCAGGTCATGTACGAGGGCACTCCCGACACCCCGCACGCGGGCCGCTGGTGGGAGCTCATCGAGAAGTACAAGGTGAGCATCTTCTATACGGCGCCCACCGCCATCCGCTCGTTTATGAAGCTTGGCCGACAGATTCCCGACGGATTCGATCTCAGCAGCCTTCGGGTGCTGGGCAGCGTGGGTGAGCCGATCAACCCGGAGGCGTGGATCTGGTACCGCGACGCCATCGGCGGCGGCCACACCCCGATCGTCGACACCTGGTGGCAGACCGAGACCGGCGGCATCATGATCAGCGCTCTGCCCGGCCAGACCACCCTCAAGCCGGGTGCGGCGCAGAAGGCGCAGCCCGGCATCTCGATCGAGATCGTCGGCGAGGACGGCACGCGTGTTGACCCACCCCACGGTGGCCTGCTCGTCGCGACGGAGCCGTGGCCCGGCATGCTGCGCGGCATCTGGGGCGATCCAGAGCGCTTCAAAGAGACCTACTGGTCGCGCTTCAGCGCGGATGGCGCATGGCGCTACTTCGCCGGCGACGGTGCCCACGTCGACTCCGACGGCGACATCGTGCTGCTCGGCCGCGTCGACGACGTCATGAACGTCTCGGGCCACCGCCTCAGCACTCAGGAGATCGAGTCGGCTCTCGTGTCGCACCCGATCGTCGCGGAGGCGGCGGTTGTCGGTGCCGCGGACGAAGCCACCGGCCAGGCGGTTGTCGCCTTTGTGATTCTGCGCAGCGACCAGGAGCACGCCCAGACAGCGGATGAGGCATCCACCCTGCTGCGCGCCCACGTCGCCCAGCAGATCGGTGCAATCGCGCGCCCCCGTCAGATCTTCATAGTGGCGGAGCTGCCGAAGACCCGCAGCGGCAAGATCATGCGGCGCCTGCTGCAAGACGTGGCGGAGGGCCGCGAGCTCGGCGACACGACGACGCTCACCGACGCGAACGTCATGCAGATCATCACCGACAAGCTGTCTTAACTGTTGGTTGAGTAGCGCCGGAGGCGCGTATCGAAACCAATCACGACCGGTTTCGATACGCCGCTTCGCGGCTACTCAACCCGCAAAAAAGTTACGCGAACTCGACGATCAGCTCCACCTCGACGGGCGAGTCCAGCGGCAGCACCGCAACACCAACGGCGCTGCGCGCGTGCTTGCCGAGCTCGCCGAACACCTCGCCGAGAACCTCCGACGCGCCGTTGATGACCCCGGGCTGACCAGCGAACGACGGGTCGGATGCCACGAAGCCGACGAGCTTGACCACGCGGGTCACGCGGTCGAGCGATCCGATCGCCGCCTGCACGGCCGCGAGGGCGTTGAGAGCTGCGGTGCGGGCGTAGGCCTTGGCGTCATCCGCACTGATTTCTGCGCCGACCTTGCCGGTGGCCGGCAGCGCGCCGTCGGTGAAGGGAAGCTGGCCGGCGGTGAACACGAGGTTGCCCGTGACGACGTAGGGAACATACGCGCCAGCGGGGGCGGCGAGGGTCGGAATTTGGATGCCGAGCTCACTCAGACGGGAGTCAATGGACATGCGGTTCACTTTCGATCGGGCGCTTGAGGTAGGCGACGAGTCCGCCTTCTGGTCCGGTGACAACCTGCACGAGTTCCCAGCCCTGGGAGCCCCAGTTGTTGAGAATTGCGGCGGTGTTGTGGATCATCAGCGGCGTGGTGAGATATTCCCAAGCGGTCATTGGCGGCTTTCACTCAGCTAGTTAAACAATGCGGTCGAGTAAGATTACGGGCATGTCTGCCCAGAATCCCCGGTCCCAAGGCGTCTTCGGAGCCATTGCAGGAATGCTGGGTTTCAGCGTACTCGCTGGCATCCTCGTCGCTGTCATGCTCACTCCCGGCCTCGCCGTGACCAGCATGGCTGCGAGCACCACGATCGGCGTCTTCAACGATCTGCCCGAAACTCTGGTCTTCGGTGACCAGCCGCAGGAGAACAAGATCACGGCCATTGACGGGGCAGGTGTAGAGCAGGTCATCGCCACCGTCTACAGCCAGAACCGCGAAGAGGTGAAGTGGGATGACGTGGCGCAGGTCGTCAAAGACGCCACCATCGCCGGCGAGGACCGCCGCTTCTACGAGCACGGTGGCGTCGACGTGCAGGGCCTCATTCGTGCCGCGCTGACGAACACGCTCAGTGGCGGTGTGCAGTCGGGAGCATCGACGCTCTCGATGCAGCTGGTCAAGAACATCTTCATTCAGGAAGCCCTGCAGGAAGAGACAGAAGCAGAGCGCGACGCGGCCATCAAGGCAGCCCAGCGCACCGAGATCGACCGCAAGCTCAAAGAGATGAAGCTCGCGATCGGCCTCGAGAAGCGCTACACCAAAGACGAGATTCTGCTCGCCTACCTCAACATCGCCGGCTTCGGCAACAACACCTACGGCATTCAGGCGGCAGCGCAGCGGTACTACGGAGTCAACGCGTCCGAGCTCGATCTCGCCCAGTCCGCCAGTCTCATCGCGATCGTGCAGCAGCCCGGTATTCGCAGCCTCAACGACCCAGAGCACTACGCCGCCAACAAGGAGCGCCGCGACGTGATCCTCGGCAACATGCGCGTCGAGAACATGATCACCGAAGAGGAGTACCAGGCAGCGCTCGCCGTGCCCGTCGATGACACCACGGTGCACCTTGCGCCGCCCAAGAACGGCTGCATCGCTGCCCTCGAATACGCCAAGCAGTTCTGCGACTACATCGTCAAGAGCGTCAAAGACCTAGAGTCGCTCGGTGAGGACGCCGCGGCTCGCGAGGAGGCGTGGAAGATCGGCGGCTACACGATCCACACCACCCTCAACCTCGCCCTGCAGGCGAACGCGGAGTCGGTGCTGCGAACCTATGCGCCAGCGGACGAGACAAAGCTGCAGCTGGGCGCCTCATCCACGGTGCTCGAGGTTGCTACCGGCCGCATTCTGGTCATGGCGCAGAACAAGGGCTTTGACGACACGCTCGACGGTGCCGGGCCGGCGTTTACCGCCATCAACTTCAACACCGATCAACCCTATGGCGGGTCCTCGGGATTCCAGGTGGGGTCTACCTACAAGATCTTCACGCTGCTCAACTGGCTGAACTCGGGCCACGGCCTCAACGAAGTCGTCAACGCCGACGCGCGCACCGAGAACCAAGCCTCGTTCACCGACAGCTGTGACGGCCCCTACGGTGGCACGTGGAAGTTCCGCAACGACTCTGGCGAGAAGGGAACGCGCACCGTCATGGCGGCTACCGCGTCCTCCGTCAACGGTGCCTACGTATCCATGGCTCTGCGGCTCGATCTCTGCAACACCAAGCTCATCGCCGAGAGCCTCGGTGTGCACACGGCAATCAGATCGGATAACCCCGACACCGCATATGTAGAGAACAAGATTCTCTCGAACCCGTCATCGATCCTCGGCACCAACGACATCGCCCCGATGACGATCGCCGCAGCATACGCCGCACTGGCCAACGGCGGAACCTACTGCAAGCCGATCGCCGTCGACTCAATCACCAACTCCGACGGCGAGACCCTGCCGGGTCAGGCACAGGAGTGCAGCCCGAGTCTCGTCGACGCTGAGGTTGCCGCCGCAGCCGTGCACGCACTCAAGGGCGCGATGAACGGCTACGTCGCGAACCCGCGTAACGGCATGCAGCACATGGGCAAGACGGGTACGACCAACTCGTCGAAGCAGACCTGGGTTGTCAACTCGACGACCCGAACGACCAGCATCACCTGGGTCGGAAACATCATCGGCGACTTCCCCATGCGTAACTACCGCAACTCGATGGGAGCGGGTGGAAACCTTCGCCACCTCATCTCTAAGAACATCCAGAGTTCGGTCGACGCCCTCTACCCGGGCGGCGACTTTCCGGCTCCGCCAGCCCGCCTGCTGACGGGCACCGGCGTGACCCTCGACAACTTCATCGGTCAGACGGTCGAGAACGCCAAGTCGATCATGGAGGCACGCGGCCTTGTCTATGCCGATGGCGGCCAGGTTGACTCCGATCTTCCTGTCGGTCAGATCGCGCAGACCGACCCCGCACCCGGCACCGTCATGGCCAGCGGCCAGACGGTCACGGTCTTCACAAGCAACGGGTCGATGAGCGCGCTGCCCGATGTCGTCTCTGGCACTCAGAACCTCGGCAGTGCACAGGGCACCCTTGCGGGTGCCGGGTTCACCAACGTCACCGACTACTGCGTCGTCACCACTGACGCGCTGCTCGTCGGTGATGTGATCGAGAGCCAGCCGACACCCGGAACGGTTTACCGTCGCGACAAAGAGGTCAAACTCGGCGTCGGCGCTCTGAGCTGCTGACCTTGGCACCCACCTCGAAGGGCAGCGTCGTCGGCGCTGCCCTCGGTGTGGCCGCTGCCGCAGGCGCCGCCGCCTTCGCGTGGGGCAGCCTTGTCGAGCGCAACCGCTTCACCATCAGGCACGAGTTCGTTCCCGTGCTCGAGCCGGGGTCTCGGCAGCTGACCGTGCTGCACCTCAGCGATCTGCATATGGCGCCATGGCAGACCGCCAAGCAGGAGTGGGTGCGCGCGCTCGCCGTGCTCGAGCCCGACCTCATCGTCAACACCGGCGACAACCTAGGACACCCGGATGCGATCGACGCGATCGCCTACGCCCTCGAGCCCTTCGGCGGCACCCCCGGTGTCTTCGTGCACGGGTCGAACGACTATGTCGGCCCCTCGTTCAAGAACCCTCTCGCCTACTTCGGCGGCCCGTCTCGCCATCGCGAGGCGGAGGTGCTCGACACCGCGAGCCTCGAGCGTGTGTTCGAGCAAAACTTCGGATGGCGCAACCTCAACAACAGGGTCGCCGCGATGGCGGTTGGAGGCTCGAACCTCGAGTTCTTCGGCACCAACGACGCACACCGTCACTGGGATGAGCTCTCGACGTTGCCCGGCCTCATCGACGACATGCGCGAGGAAGAGAGCTGGCTTGAGAGCAGCTCGACCGCGGTGCCGATCGGCGTGACCCATGCTCCGTACCAGCGGGTGCTCAACTCTTTCGTGACGAACGGGGCCGAGATGATCTTCGCCGGGCACACCCACGGTGGCCAGGTGCGCATCCCCGGTCTTCCCGCTTTGGTGACCAACTGCGACATTCCCCGGGAGCAGGCGCAGGGTCTCAGCGTCTGGCACCACGCCGGCCGGGGCTCGTATCTCAACGTCTCGGCGGGCCTCGGCACGTCGATCTACGCCCCCGTGCGGTTCGCGTGCCCGCCCGAGGCAGTGCTCGTGACACTGACTGCCGGAGATATCGGCTATTCTTGATTCCGGCCCGCGAGACTGCGGTTTCTAGGGCCATCGGGGTATGGCGCAGTTTGGTAGCGCGCGTCGTTCGGGACGACGAGGTCGCAGGTTCAAATCCTGTTACCCCGACTCAAGTATTGAAAAAGGGACCGCGTTATGCGGTCCCTTTTTCAATGCGTGATGGCGGGGTCATAGCGGGGTCCCCGCCGCGCCGGTTACCGCGAACCGCTACGCGGTTTGCGGTCCGTGCCGGTGGGGCGTACCCCGACTGAAGTTTCAACAAAAGGGACCGCCTTAAGGCGGTCCCTTTTTCAGTGCGTGATGGCGGGGTCATAACGCGGTAGCCGAAGGCGTCCTCGAGTTCCGACGGCTTGAGCACGGGAGTCTCGACGCACACTCCTGAAAACACGGAACTCGCGACAGATCTCCGTGTTTTCAGGAGTGCGCTGGGCGCGGCCGCATCACAAATGCGCGCGCGGGAGATCTACGCGAAGTCGACGTCGGGCTCGAGAGTGTCGCGAAACTCGTCGGTCGCGCGCCACGAGTTGTTGAGCACGCCGCCCGACTCTTCGAGGTAGCAGGTTCCGCAGAGCGACTCGTACGACGCATCCACGCCGTCGATTGCAACCTGGTCGCCGTCGAAGACGAACTTGCCGCCAATCGTGCGCGCGTTGAACACCGCCTTGCGGCCGCAGCGGCAGATGGTCTTGAGCTCTTCGATGGAGTGCGCGACCTCCAGCAGGCGGCGACTACCGGGAAAGGCGATCGTCTGAAAATCGGTGCGGATGCCGTAGGCCAGAACAGGAACGTTCTCAATCACCGCGATGCGCAGCAGGTCGTCTACCTGCCGTTCGCTGAGAAACTGCGCCTCGTCGATGAGCAGGCACGCGATCGCGGACCCGGCAGACTGCCGTTCGGCCACGAAGCGGCCGTAGACGTCCTCATCCGCACCGATAGTGAAGTCGGTGGCGCGGTCGACCCCGAGGCGCGAAACGATGAGCGACTGCCCCTTGGTGTCGAGGCGGGGCTTGGCGAGCAGAATGCGCAGTCCGCGTTCCTCGTAGTTGAAGGCGGCCTGCAGCAGCGCGGTGCTTTTGCCGCTGTTCATCGCGCCATAACGGAAGTAGAGCTTGGCCACTAGCGCAGGTATCCATCCTCCGCAGCACGGCGGATCAGTTCTGACTTCTTGCTTGCGGGTCGATTGGCCTTGGCGTACTTCTCACGAACGCGTCGAAGGTAGGTCTTGGCCGTCTCGTACTGCACGTTCATCTGGCTTGCGACCTCGACCGTGCTGAACCCCGAGACATACAGTTTAAAGGCCACAACCTCGCCGGCGCTGAGCTTCGGGCGCGTCTGCGGAATGGCCGCGCCAGAGGGCAGCGGTCGCCAGTCGCGGGCCAGGGTCGCATCGAGGTCGACGCCCATGATGCCGCGGGCCGCATCCATAACCTCCTGCATTGGCAGGGTCTTCGAGAGGAATGCCGCAGCCCCCGCGTCGAGCGCTCGCTCGCGAGACTCACGAGTGTCGAGACTCGACAGCACGATAACCTTCGCGCCCGCCGCCCGGCAGGTGCGCACCCGCGCTTCGATCGACACCGGCTCTTTCAGTTGGAAGTCGAGAAACACGAGGTCGGTCGGAAAGTTGTCGCTGTGCACCAGCTGCAGCCAGGTGCTCGCGCTGAGCACGAGGTCGAAGTCGGGGGCGTTGACCGCAATCCAGCTGCTCAGGCTGTCGAGCAGCACCTCGTGGTCGTCGAGGATCGCCAGCCGAACCCGCAGGGCGCTCTCGCTCGCGCCAGACTCCGCCAGAGCAACGCCGCCCGGGTTATCGCGTCTCATAGGAAAACCTTAGTGTGAGGGTAAGACTGCTGAACTCGACCTTGACCTCTGAGAACACGATTCGAATCACGGCAAAGTACGGGGCAAGCTGGCCGCGAAGAACGTTCTCAGTGGTCTCGAGAGTCGCCTTCACCGTCACAATACTCCGCGATCCGCTCGAGCGAATAGCGAGGTCGAACCCGCGCGCCGAGAATGCCGGATGCCCTGCTACCGCGACCACGGCAGCGCGCAGAGCAGTGCGCTGGTCGGTCGTCATCAGCACCGCGCGACGGTCGGGATCATCACTCGGGTGCCCGCTGATCTGCTCGACAATGGCGTCGAGCCAGGTGCGGTCCACCTCCGCGACCATCACCGCCCGGATCGCGTCTGAGATGCGGCGCGCGCGCTGTCGATCGTCCTCGCTGATCACGCCGCGGTGCAGCACATCAGCGAAGAAGGGAACGACCTCCTGGTTGAGAATCGTGACGCGGTCCTGCTGCACCGACCGCGCGATCCAGTCGGTGTTCTCGGTGGCAAAGCTCGACACCGCACGCTGGGCGCGGCGACGCCAGCGCACGAGACCGTCGATGAGAAACATGCCGAAAGTCGCGGAGGCGAGCGACATCGCAAGAATCGGCGCCATGGTCACCAGTGCAAAAGTGATGGGTGGCGCGACAGTCGCAAACGAGTGGGACTGCAGCAGCGCGAGCACTCCCGCGAACAGCGCAAGGGCGAGACCGGTTGAGGCGATCTCCTTCGGCGGGCGATACTGCGAGAGCGACAGCAGAGCGAGGCCGATAACCACCGGACCCCAGTCATCGCGCAGGTAGGCGTTGCTCTGCCACATTGAGAGTGCGTTGAGCACGGCGGCAACCGCAGCGGCGCCGGTGACGAGAAAGTGCATGCGCCGCGTGAACGGAGCGCGCAGCGGACTCGAACCGTACACGAGGGCGGTGCTCGTAATCGCGACGACAGCAAGCGCAAGAGCGGCAAGCAACGGGTAGTCAACGTCGAAACGGTTGAGCCAGGTCATCGTGGTCGCATAGATGGGGATGCCCACAGCAGCCAGGTAGGTAATCGGCCGCCCGATCAACGTGCCGAGCGGGTCGAGCTGCTGGAACGCGCGCTCCGACCGCATGATCACGAGGTGGCCCCCGTGGCCTGCATCGCTGGCACCCGGATCATGACCGAGGTGCCCTTGCCTGGCGTCGACCACACTTGCACGGTGCCGCCCACGTTCTCGATGCGACGCCGCACCGACTGTCGAAGACCAAGACGGTCGGACCCCGTCTCTTCCTCTGAGAACCCTTTGCCGGTGTCGATCACCATGACTGACACCTCGCGCTCCGACCCGTAGACGACGAGTTCGGCGCGGTCGGTCTCAGCGTGCCGGTAGACATTGACCAGGCACTGCTTTGCGGCGAGCGCCACGGCGGTGGCGCGCTCGAGACCGAGGCGCGAGACGGCGGAGACGTCGCCGCTGACATCCACTTCGAGGCCGAGCTGACGGGACTCCTCGATGACGCGGAACAACGGGCTAGTGCGCCAGTCGACGTGGGTTTGCTGATCTGGTGCGCCATCCACGTCGAGCAGCCACTCCTCACCAACGAGCACCTCGAGGTCGCGGTCGATCTGGTCGCGCAGCGTCTGCTGAATCTCGCCGTCGCGCGCACTGGCGATCGCCGCGAGGTGGTTGAGCACGGTGTCGTGCATGACCGCAGCAGCCTTGACCTCGATGCGGTAGCGCATCGACGAGAGCTGCTCATCGCGGGCGGCCCTGTGCAGGCTCGGCTGGGCGCTGCGGCTGCGAAACCGGGTGTACGAGAGGCCGGTGTGCAGCACGACGAACAAGCCGAGCGCGGCGAACGCGGTGCCGTCGAACAGAAAGACAGAGTCGGTCTGCCGGGCGGCGACGAAGGTAGTAACGCCCGCCACCAGAAAGCCGGCCACACTCCAGGCGATGGCTGAGATCGTGCGAACTCCCGCGCCGCCGACCATGATGAGCGCAACCTTCGCCATCGAGAGGATGAAGTTGTCAGACAGGTTGGCACCGGGAAACTCCGACATGGCGACGACGCTCACCCAGTAGAGGCTGGTGCCACCGACGGCGAGGTAGGCGGCACTGTAGAACGGGGTGCGGTGACGGTCCAGCTGCCAGAGTGCGGCGATCATGACGGCGAAGGCGATCAGCGCCGGCCAGAGAATGCGGCTCGGTAGGGCCGCCTGGATGGCGACTATCGCGAACGAGGCGATGAGGATACAGACCAGAGCCACGACATGGGCGGCCTTCGCACTCGCACGGCGAACGTGGTGCGGAACAAGGTGAACGGGAAGTCCAAGTGACACGGCCCCGTCCTTTCCTGTAATCGCAAGACTATGTCAGGCAATACAAGACACGCTGCACCCCAATTCGGGCGGTGGGTGCCTAGCGAGCGATGCCGAGGGCCTTCGCCGTGCTGGTCATCGTCACGTCGGCAAGCGTCGGGTCGTCGCTGAGCTGCAGACCATAGCTGGGCACCATGGCGCGCAGTGCAGGAGTCCACTGCTCGAGCTTCGCCGGGAAGCATTTCTCGATGAGACCGAGCATGATCGGCACGGCGGTGGATGCTCCGGGCGACGCCCCGAGCAGCCCTGCGATCGACCCGTCAGCAGCGGCAACCACCTCGGTACCGAACTGCAGCACACCCAGCTTCTTCTTGTCTTTCTTGATGACCTGCACCCGTTGTCCAGCGGTAATGCGGTACCAGTCTTTGGGGTCTGCGCCTGGGAAGAACTCCTCGAGGGAGGCGAACTTCGTCGCCTTTCGTGCGACCAGCTGGCCGATCAGATAGCGCACGAGGCCGAGGTTGCTCGCCCCGGCGGCGACCATCGGAACTATGTTGTGCCAGCGGATCGAAGCGAAGAGGTCGAACCACGACCCGGTCTTGAGAAACTTGGGGCTGAAGCCCGCGTAGGGGCCGAACATGAGGCTCGCCTGGCCGTCGACGACGCGACGGTCGAGGTGCGGCACCGACATCGGCGGCGAGCCGACAGCCGCCTTGCCATAGACCTTGGCATCGTGACGCGCCGCGATCTCCGGGTTGTCGGTGCGCAAAAACTCGCCGCTCACCGGGAAGCCGCCGAAGCCGCGAATCTCTTTGATGCCCGACTTCTGCAGCAGGTTGAGGGCATGACCGCCCGCACCGACGAAGACGAAGCGCGCGAACACGTCGAAGGTAGTGAAGCCGATCTCGTGGCGGTAGGTGATGCGCCACAGGCCGTCACGGGTGCGCTTGAGCTTGATGACCTTCGACTCTGGGGTGAAGTCGGCGCCGCGCTCGCGCAGCAGGCCGAGCAGCATGCGGGTGAGCGCGCCGAAGTCGACGTCGGTGCCCGAGGCGATACGGGTGGCAGCGATCGGCTGCGACTTGAGGCGACCGGGAATCAGCAGCGGGGACCACGAACGGATGACGGATGCGTCATCGCTGAACTCCATGCCCCCGAACAACGGGTGGTCTTTCAATGCCTCCCACCGCTTGCGCAGGTACTCCACGTTCGTCTCGCCCCACACGAAGCTCATGTGCGGAACGGGGTTGATGAAGGCCTCGGGCGAGGGCAGCTTTCCGGTATCGACGAGGTACGCCCAGAACTGCCGCGAGACCTGAAACTGCTCGTTGACCTTGACGGCGCTCGTGATGTCGATCGAGCCGTCCGCCTTCTCTGGCGTGTAGTTGAGCTCGCACAGAGCCGAGTGGCCGGTGCCGGCGTTGTTCCACGGGTTGGAACTCTCGAGGGCCGACTCACTGAGGCGCTCGAACACGCGAATCGACCAGCTCGGCTCGAGCTCTGAGAGCAGGGTGCCGAGCGTCGCGCTCATCACACCGCCCCCGACGAGGGCTACATCGACAACGTTCTCTGACTGGCTCACCGAACAAGTTTAGGCGTGACGGCTGGCCTCATAGAACTCGATGAACCGCTCCACCGGAACGCTGGCGACCGTGTCGCGGATGATGCCGAGATCAAGGTCGTCGAGCGAGCGGAAGCGCAGGCAGCTCTTTCCGAGATCGAGCTTGAGGCCTGTCTTCGCCCAGGCGTCTCGGAAGGCCTTTTCCTCATCCGAATCTACGTATAGGCAGTTGAGATAGAGCGACAGGTAGCTCTTGTGGGCCATCATCGCCGTGTAGGCCAGCGGCTGCTTGTTGTAGGTGATCGGGTAGGTGCTCAGGGGCACGACCCAGTTGGGCGCCCCGCGGTAGTCGCTGAGCTCGTAGCCCGCGGGCATGGCGGCACGCACGACGTCAAACACTGCGCGAAACGCTTCGCCGCGTTCGCCCTCGACGGCGGTGAGGTACTGCTCGACGGTGTCGTTCACAGTCCTAGCTTGGCGAGTTCTGCATCCATTCGTCTAGCCATCTCTGCATAGCCGTCGTCGTTGGGGTGCAGGCCGTCTTCGGCCATCCAGGTGGGGTGGCCCTCGATCCAGTGGCTCGCCCCCGGAATGTAGTCGGCGTCGATCGCGGCCGCGGCGGCCTGCACCCAGCCAATGATCTTCTCAACGGATGCCGGCCGCTCGTCGCTGTACCAGAACGGCTCGACGACGATGATGCGCGCATCGGGCAGCTGCGTCTTCAGCATGGTCAGGTCGTCGGTGATGGCCTGCCGAATCTCGGGCGCAGCGCGGTCGAAGCTGAAGTTGTCGTTGAGCCCCATGGTGACAAACACGATGTCGGGGTCGTTCGCGATGACCAGCTCTGGCAGGTCGGGGCCGGGGCCGCGGTTGTTGACGAAGCCGAGCCCGTTGACGCTCGGGTTGAACTCGCTCCAGTTGCGCTGCTCGCTGATGATCGTCGACCAGCGATTGCTCGTGTCAGACGCCCCGGTGCCCAGCGTGTAGGAGTCGCCGTAGAAGGCGACGCGGGTGCGGGTGTCGACGACGGCCGGGCTGACGAACAGTGCCACGAGAACTCCAACGACGAGGATGCCGGCGGCTATGGGGATCCAGTGGCGTGCGGTCATGGTGGCTATTCGACACCATCCGGCTGAGGGGTGGGTGTTTGGCGGCGTGAGCTTGCGCTTCGGTAGGAGTTTTGTTGGCGACGCGCCCGTCGGTAGGAACTTCTCGCCAAATACCCGAAGGTTCTCCTACCCAAGCCCGCTCGACCCACCGCTTTTGAGACCCCGGTTGCGAGAGAAGCACCAGCGGGATGCTGAAACATGACCTCGAACATCGCGCGCGACATCTCAACGCTCGGCTTCCTCTCGCGCTCGACCACCCTGCGCACCATGGGCCACTCGCAGCGGGCGATCGACTCCGCACTCCGGGCTGGCACACTGCTGCGTCCAGTTCGCTCGTGGGTTGCTACCCCGCATGCCGAACGCGATGCCGTAATTGCGCTGCTTCACGGTGGCGTGCTCACCGGGGCATCCGCGCTGGGAACTCTCGGAGTCTGGCGTGGACTGGACCGAAGCATCCACATTCAGGTGCCGCCAAACAACCCGGGGAGGATCTCTCGGTGCCCCGTGCCACTCACCACCTTCGTACCGCCTAGGCACCTGACGACCGGGGTGGTGAAGCACTGGGGCGAACAGAGGTTTTCCACTCGCGCCCTCGATTGGAGGGCATCCGCCGTTGATGCACTCACCGTTTTTGCCCACGGCATCGACCTCGAGCAATTCGTTGCTGCGGTGGACAGCGCGCTATACACGCGGGCGCTTCGCCCCAGCGAGCTCAGCGCGCTGTTTCACGCGTTGCCCGCGCGATTCCAGGGGGCTCTGCCACTCATCAACGGGCGGTCAGAGTCGGGCACGGAGTCCATCGCGAGGTTGCGGTTGGCCGCGGTCGCGCGCTCTATCGAGATTCAGGTGCCGGTCGGGCGCCACCGAATCGACATCCTGCTCGACGGCTGGCTGGCGATCGAGATCGACAGCGAGGAGTGGCACAGCGGCAGCAGGGTGGGCGACCTGCGCAAGAGCACTTGGCTGACCGGGCGCGGATTCCGCGTCGAGCACTACGACTACCAGCAGGTTATGAACGAGTGGCCGTCGGTCGAGCGGGCCATCCGCGAGGCGCTGGCGAAGCCCCAACTGCCGCCGCTTCGGTAGGAGAAACGGGCTGGATGCGACGCAACCCTCCTACTGAAGGGCTCAGATCGCGCGATTCTCCTACCGAACCGACGGGGAGGAAGAGGTCAGGCGACTACCAGGTCAGCCGCGACCAGCTCCGCGATCTGCACGGCGTTGAGGGCCGCGCCCTTGCGCAGGTTGTCGTTGCTGATGAAGAGGGCGAGGCCGCGGTTGTTCGGCACACCCTCGTCTTGGCGAAGGCGTCCGACGAACGACGGGTCCTGGCCGGCTGCCTCGAGCGGGGTTGGCACCTCGGTGTAGGTGACGCCCGGGGCGTTGGACAGCAGCTCCTTGGCGCGTGCCACGTCGATGGATGACGCGAACTCCGCGTTGATCGCGAGCGAGTGGCCGGTGAAGACGGGAACGCGCACGCAGATGCCGCTGACCAACAGGTCGGGCAGCTCGAGGATCTTGCGGCTCTCGTTGCGCAGCTTCTTCTCTTCGTCGGTCTCAAATAGTCCGTCGTCGACGAAGTTGCCGGCCTGCGGGATCACGTCGAACGCGATCGTCTTCGGGAAGGCGGATGCGGCGGGAAACTCCACCGACGAGCCGTCGTGCACTAGACCAAGAGCGTCACCGTTCACCGCAACGCGGGCCTGTGCGAGCAGCTCCTCGCCACCCTTGAGACCAGCGCCGCTGACGGCCTGGTAGGTGCTCACGATGAGGCGCTGCAGTCCGGCCTCCTCGTGCAGCACCTTGAGCACGGGCATGGCCGCCATCGTGGTGCAGTTCGGGTTGGCGATGATGCCCTTGACGGCCTGCTTGATCGCGTGCGGGTTGACCTCGCTGACGACGAGCGGCACCTCCGGGTCCATACGGAAGCCGCTGGAGTTGTCGATGACGAGCACGCCGGCCGCAGCGAAACGGGGGGCCTGGGCCTTGCTGGTGGTGGCTCCCGCGCTGAAGATGGCGATGTCGAGGCCTGTGGGGTCGGCGGTTTCTGCGTCCTCAACCACGACATCCGCGCCCTTCCATGGAAGGGTCGTGCCTGCTGAACGAGAGGATGCGAAGTAGCGAATCTCGGCTACCGGAAAATCGCGCTCTTCGAGGAGGCGGCGCACAACGGCGCCAACCTGGCCAGTGGCGCCGACGACGCCGATACGTACTCCGGTGTTGCTCATGGGGATCCATTCAGGTTCTGCGGGGAAGTTCAAGTCTATTGTGAAGGCGTGAGCGCCGACCCGACTGTGACAACCACGCCAACCACCCCTCGATTCCTGACATATTCCGTGCCCCCGGTTCGCTGGGGCTGGTGGGATGTCATCTACGGCCTCGCCGCCTTCTTCCTCAGCCTCACTCTCGGCATCGTCGCCGTCGCGGCACTCAACCTCGGAGCGGACGACGCGGATGTCTTCGGCTTCGTCAGCGGAATCGTCACCTACGCCGCCCTAGTCGCAGTCGTCGTTCTCGCCTCCCGAAAGGGCTTGAAGTCCCTCGCGGCGGACTTCGGCGTGCGCTTTCGCTGGATCGACCTTCCCCTCGGCCTCGGCGCCGGCCTCGCCGCCAAGGTCTTCACCTTCGCCCTCACCGCCGTGGCGATCACGCTGACTGGCCACACGCCGGAGCAGGGCAACTTCACCCTCTCAGACCAGTCACTCTGGGTGCTGCTCAACGGCGTGCTCATCGCCTCGCTGGTCGCGCCCTTCGTCGAGGAGCTGTTCTTTCGCGGGCTGGTGCTGCGCGCCGCCCGCAACCGCGTGCTGCGCCGTGGGGGCTCCCCCGTGCGTGCCGCGGTCATCGCCATCGCCGTCAGCTCGGTCGGCTTCGCCCTGCTGCATCTGATTCAGTCAACGGATGTGACCCTGCTGATCATCCTCGGCGGCAGCACCCTCGCCCTCGGCGTCATCAACAGCGTGGTCGCTATCGCGACCGGACGCATCGGGGCGCCGATCATCGCGCACGTGTTCTACAACGGCAGCAGCATTTTGCTGGCGTTGCTGCTGGGGATGTAGCTAGCGCCCCCTTCGGCCCAGAGGGCCTCGGGAACTGGCCTACGACGGCCAGAAATGGCCGTCGCTTAACGACCAGTTCCCCCATGAACGATCGCCTCTTCGTCCGAGTCGAGGTCGAACGCCGTGTGCACAACGCGCACGGCCTCGTTGATCGTGTCGGCGCGCGTGACAACCGAGATGCGAATCTCTGAGGTCGAGATCATCTCGATGTTGATACCTGCCTCGAACAGCGCGGTGAACAGCTTCGCGGTCACGCCCGCACTCGAGCGCATGCCAGCACCGACGACGCTGAGCTTGCCGATCTGGTCATCGTGCTGCAGCGACTCGAAGCCGACCTCTTCGCGCTCCGCGTCGAGGGCGGTCATGGCGATCTGGGCATCCGACTTGGGAAGCGTGAACGAGATGTCGGTGAGACCGCTCGCCGACGACGAGTTCTGCACGATCATGTCGATGTTGGCGCCGGTCTTCGCCACGATCGTGAAGATGCGTGCGGCCTTACCGGGGATGTCGGGCACACCGACAACGGTGACCTTCGCCTCGCTCAGATCGGCGGCGACTCCGGTGATGATTGGCTCTTCCACGTTCTCTCCCTCTGTCGGGTTGACGACCAGTGTGCCCTCGTTGTTGTTGAAAGACGAGCGCACGTGCAGCAGCACCCCGTGACGACGGGCGTACTCGACGGCGCGAATGTAGAGCACCTTGGCTCCGGCGGCAGCCAGCTCGAGCATCTCTTCGCTGGTGATGCGGTCGATCTTGTGTGCGCTCTTCACGACGCGGGGGTCGGCGGTGAAGACGCCGTCGACATCCGTGTAGATCTCGCAGACATCTGCGCCGAGCGCGGCGGCCATGGCGACGGCCGTCGTGTCGCTGCCTCCGCGGCCGAGCGTGGTGATGTCTCCGGTGCCGCGGTTGAAGCCCTGGAAGCCGGCGACGATCGCCACCGCGCCGTCGTCGAGCGCCTCGCGCACGCGGCGCGGGGTGACGTCGACAATGCGGGCGGACCCGTGCTGGGCATCCGTCATCATGCCGGCCTGGCTGCCGGTGTAGCTTCGTGCCTCGACGCCGAGGCTCTTGATCGCCATGGCCAGCAGCGCCATCGAGATGCGCTCGCCGGCG
>Ga0247814_10000268_pt1 | contig 45543 bp, 44 predicted proteins | sample UWRJL179409R1_FD_179947 | JGI IMG/M metagenome (GOLD analysis project Ga0247814, IMG submission 179947) | Plant litter microbial communities from Arlington Agricultural Research Station in Wisconsin, United States - UWRJ-L179-409R-1 | ecosystem: Environmental > Terrestrial > Plant litter >... | reverse complement strand
GCAACTACATTGAGCTCATGAGCAAGCTCAACCTGGACATGGCTGGTATCTACATTGGTCATCGCCGCTGTATGGATGATCGCATCTGGCTTAAACTTTTGAATAACTTGCAACACCTGATCGGGGTTTAGGATATCCATTTCCGCATAGGTATATCCCTCCTTCACCGGATAACGATTAGCTCCTTTGGAAGTAGCAACCAAATTGAACTGCTTTGTTTGTAAAATTCGCTCTGTAATTTTCTGACCTAATAGTCCGTTACTGCCTGTTAATAAGATAGTTTTCATAGTTTTAAACGATGGTATGTTCGACGTCTCAAGATAGCATAAAAAGCTTTCAAGAAGTTGTTGAAAAATCTTTTACATATATGTACATTTCTTGTTGAAAAATTTTAACTTTGCAAACCGAATTGCGGGCTTATAAAATGGCCTTTAACAATTTGATATTTATAATTTTACCCAAAACAATATATGCCTAACATTGGAAAGATAGCGCAGATTATAGGACCGGTAGTTGACGTGAGTTTTGCTGACGATGCTCATTTACCTAAGATTTTCTCTGCATTAGAGGTTACAAAAGAAAACGGACAAAAAGTCGTTTTAGAAGTTCAACAACATCTTGGTGAGGATCGCGTACGTGCAATCTCAATGGATTCGACTGATGGTCTTGTTCGTGGAATGCAAGCAGTTGATACTGGCGCAGCTATTCAAATGCCTGTTGGTGACCAAATTAAAGGTCGCTTATTCAATGTTGTTGGTGATGCTATCGATGGTATTAACACGATAGATAAAACTGGCGGCAGACCAATTCACAATGCTCCTCCTCGTTTTGATGAGCTATCTACTGAAACTGAAGTACTTTTTACAGGTATCAAAGTAATCGATCTATTAGAGCCTTATGCTAAAGGTGGTAAAATCGGTTTGTTCGGTGGTGCTGGTGTTGGTAAAACAGTATTGATCATGGAATTGGTAAACAACATCGCGAAAGCATATGCTGGTTTATCTGTATTCGCTGGTGTTGGTGAGCGTACTCGTGAAGGAAATGACCTTCTACGTGAGTTTATCGAGTCTGGTGTAATTAACTATGGCGACGAGTTCCTTCATTCTATGGAAAAAGGTGGTTGGGACTTAAGTAAAGTTGATACTGAAAAACTAAAAGAATCAAAAGCAACATTGGTATTCGGTCAGATGAATGAGCCTCCTGGTGCACGTGCACGTGTGGCTTTGTCAGGTTTGACTGTTGCTGAATATTTCCGTGATGGTGATGGCGAAGGCGCTGGAAAAGATATCCTTTTCTTCGTTGACAACATCTTCCGTTTCACTCAGGCTGGTTCTGAGGTATCTGCCCTTCTGGGTCGTATGCCTTCAGCGGTAGGTTACCAACCAACATTGGCTACTGAGATGGGTTTGATGCAAGAGCGTATCACTTCAACAAAACGTGGTTCAATTACTTCAGTTCAGGCGGTTTACGTTCCTGCGGATGATTTAACTGACCCGGCTCCGGCTACTACGTTTGCCCACTTAGATGCTACCACTGTATTGTCTCGTAAAATTGCTGAGCTTGGTATTTATCCTGCAGTGGATCCATTGGATTCAACTTCAAGGATTTTGTCTCCAACTGTTTTAGGTGATGAGCATTACAACACTGCACAAAGAGTTAAAGAAACTTTACAACGTTATAAAGAACTTCAGGATATCATTGCCATCCTTGGTATGGACGAGTTATCTGAGGAAGATAAATTGATCGTTTCACGCGCTCGTCGTGTTCAACGTTTCTTATCTCAACCTTTCCACGTTGCAGAGCAGTTTACTGGTTTGAAAGGTGTGCTGGTTGACATTAAAGATACCATCAAAGGATTTAATATGATCATGGATGGTGAAGTTGATGAGTATCCTGAGGCTGCATTTAACTTAGTTGGTAGCATCGAAGAAGCTATCGAAAAAGGTAAAAAACTATTAGCTGAGGCTAACTAATCAATTAACTCATGACATTAGAAATATTAACACCAGATAAAAAGGTTTTTGAAGGAGAAGTAACTTCAGTTACGGTACCGGGAACAATGGGATCTTTTCAGATTCTGAGAGACCATGCCCCTATTATTTCAACTTTAGAAGACGGTCCGGTAATTATTAAAACTAAATCAACAGAAGATACCTTCATTATTAAAGGTGGTGTTGTTGAAGTTTTGAAAAACAAAATTATTGTCCTGGCTGAAGGGGTTGTTTAATATTTAAAATCATAAGATTTAAGAGGCCCTTTGATTAAGTTCAAAGGGCCTTTTTTTTGGTTTGGTTGTACATTACGGCCATAGTGGCGGAGGGGGTTAACTGCAGGATGGCGGGATAGGATAGATGGTGGGATAGCGATCGTTGCATGGTGAGATCGCTGGATAGTGATCGTCATAGCGGCGCAGGCCGCTATCTCGGAGTAGGTACTATGGCTTTTCTTTTCCGAGGTACCGGCCTTCGCCGGTATGACGAGCGTGGCCTGTATGACAAGCGTTGCCGGCATGACGAGCGTTGCTGGTATGACGGGGCCTGAGGTGAACGAGACAAATTCGAGGGAAAGGAACGAACAATGGATTCGTTAAAACCCAGTAATAAAACAAAGTTCAAACGTTCTTTTGGTCATTTTAAGCAGAATCGTCACAATTTTATGATGCTTGCATAACACCTATACCGAATACCGATTTCATATTCGGTATAGTAGCATCCACTTTATGATATGAATATTGGTAATATATAGGTATATTATATCGTAATTTTAAAATCATACAGAATAATATTTTTTTTCATTTATTTTCAAGTGGCTATTGATACTTTAAATGGCAAGCCCTAAATTGGTTTTTATAAAACAACAAGGTTATAATAAAATGATCACCATCACAAACGTCTTATTCTTTGTCATTATTAATGTGATTCTTCTGCTAAACCAGGGGAATAAGGCGCTGCTATAAAATATTTAATAACAAGATATGAAGCGCCACCAAAAATGGCGCTTTTTTAATGATTAAAAAATAATTGAAATACTAAGACCAACGAAATGCAATACTATAATTCAGAAACCACAATCTTTAGAGACGGGAAGTTCGAAAAGGCAGTTGACTCTAAAACTGATCTGTACGGACAATCTCTGCATTATGGATATGCTGTTTTTGAAGGCATTAGGGCCTACCATACCCACAATGGAACTCGTGTTTTTAAAGCCAGGGAACATTTCGAACGTTTAAAGAGATCTGCAGAATTGGTGCACATCCCCTTCAACTGGGATATCGATGACCTCATCAAACAAACGTATAAATTACTCGAGTTGAATGATTTCAAAGATGCCTACATCAGGCCATTGGTTTATTGTCCACCAGCCATGACTTTAGTCGCCGCACAAGAATCATCCATCATGATCTGCGCCTGGGAATGGGAAGCTTATTCAGGAAACAAACTTTTGAAAGTTGGCGTATCAAGTTACGAACGTCCGAACCCTAAATCCACTCCGGTAGAAGCTAAGGTTAGTGGCAACTATGTGAATTCGATATTGGCCAGCACTGAAGCCAGAAGCAAAGGTTTTGATGAAGCTTTGTTACTTGATATGCATGGGAACATTGCAGAAGCTCCTGGGGCTAACATCTTCATTGAAAAGAAAGGAAGGTTGTATACTCCTCCCCTTGGCAATATCTTGGCGGGAATTACCCGCGCAACAATCATCAAGCTATGTGCAGTATTAGACATAGAGCTTGTCGAAAAACACCTTAGCGTTAAAGATTTGAAACACGCAGATAGCGCGTTCTTCTGCGGAACGGCGACGGAGATCATCGGATTAGCTTCCGTTGACGACTACAAATTTCCGTTGCTATGGACAGAGAGTGCAGGGGCGACTTTGCAACGCGCATACAAATGTCTGGTATTAGAGAAACAAGATTACGAAGTGATTATTTGATACAGATCATAACCTAGATAAATTTAAGAAACCAAAATAATAAAACAGAGCAACCAACCTTATGTCACAAACACCAGAAATTAACAGGTACAGTAAAACCTTCACGCAAGACCCCACGCAGCCCGCAGCGCAGGCGATGTTATACGGAATTGGATTAACCAAGGCCGATATGGACAAAGCTCAGGTCGGAATTGCCAGTATGGGTTACGACGGAAACACTTGCAACATGCACTTGAATGATCTGGCACAAATTGTTAAAGAAGGTGTCTGGGCAAATGATATGGTTGGATTAACATTCGGAACCATTGGCGTAAGTGATGGAATGTCTAACGGAACAGACGGCATGCGTTACTCTTTGGTATCCAGAGATGTAATTGCAGATTCTATTGAGACGATTTGTGGCGGACAATACTACGATGGCCTGATTACTGTTCCCGGATGCGACAAGAATATGCCGGGATCATTGATGGCGATGGGCCGCTTGAATCGTCCATCTATTATGGTATATGGTGGAAGTATTCACTCTGGACATTACCAAGGCAAAACCTTGAATATCGTCTCTGCGTTCGAGGCCTTAGGTCAGAAATTAGCTGGAAATTTAGCTGAAGAGGATTTTCAGGGTATTATAAAAAATACCTGTCCTGGTGCAGGCTCATGTGGTGGTATGTATACTGCGAACACAATGGCTTCTGCTATTGAAGCGATGGGAATGAGTTTGCCATATAGCTCTTCTTATCCTGCGATTAGCGAAGAGAAAAAGAATGAGTGTAAAGAGGCTGGAAAGTATATCCGCATCCTGTTAGAAAGAAACATACTTCCTTCAGATATCATGACAGAGAAAGCATTTCACAATGCAATCGTTACTGTAATGGTATTGGGAGGATCAACCAACGCAGTACTGCACTTAATTGCTATTGCTAAATCTGTAGGCTTGCCATTGAACCTTGGTGACTTTCAAAGAATCAGCGACAGCACACCTGTTCTTGGTGATTTGAAACCAAGCGGATCTTACCTGATGGAAGATCTGCATGCTATTGGTGGTGTACCTGCAGTGTTAAAATATCTGATCAAAGTTGGTTTGGTACATGGCGACTGTATTACCGTTACCGGGAAAACATTAGCAGAGAATGTTGCTGACGCCGTTGACCTAGATTTCGATACTCAAAAAATTATATTCCCTGTAACTGAACCGTTGAAAGAAACAGGCCACCTTCAAATGTTGTATGGCAACCTGGCACCATTGGGATCGGTAGCTAAAATCAGTGGTAAAGAGGGCGAGAAATTTGTTGGCCCTGCACGTGTATTTGATGGTGAGCAAAACCTGATCGCTGGTATTCAAAGCGGCAAAGTAAAAAGTGGAGATGTGGTAGTAATCAGACAGGTTGGTCCGAAAGGAGCTCCTGGAATGCCTGAAATGCTGAAGCCAACTTCAGTAATCATTGGTGCGGGATTAGGTAAATCCGTAGCGTTAATTACCGACGGTCGTTTCTCTGGTGGTACTCACGGATTTGTGGTGGGTCACATTACTCCGGAAGCCTGGGACGGTGGAAACATCGGTTTAGTACATGATGATGATATCATCACTATCGATGCGACAACCAATTCCATCAATGTTCATTTGACTGACGAGCAATTGGCTACCCGCCGAGCGGCCTGGACACAGTTGCCTCCACCCGTTACTAAAGGTGTATTGTACAAATACCTAAAACAAGTGAGTAACGCAAGTGAAGGCTGCGTAACAGATGCCTACACCGGATAATTTTTAAAGGACTTATACTAAAAAATACCAATATGGAATTAGCACAAGCAGAATTAACCACCCAGACTGAGCCGAAAACAACTGTTTCAGTAACTGGTTCTGTGGCTTTATTAGAAGGATTAATCGCAGAAGGAACAGATGTTGTTTTTGGATATCCCGGAGGTGCCATCATGCCTATTTATGATGCACTTTATGATTATAACGATAAACTACAACATATATTGGTTCGCCATGAGCAAGGTGCCACGCACGCTGCCCAGGGTTATGCCAGAACATCAGGTAAAGTTGGTGTCGTGTTCGCAACCAGCGGTCCTGGTGCTACCAATCTGGTCACAGGATTGGCTGATGCGCAGATAGACAGTACACCGATGGTTTGCATCACCGGACAAGTATTTGCTCATTTATTGGGTACGGATGCTTTCCAGGAAACAGATGTCATCAACATTACTACGCCGGTAACCAAATGGAATTATCAAGTGACTGATGCCAGCGAGATTCCTGCAGCACTGGCTAAAGCGTTTTATATCGCCAGAACCGGTCGACCAGGTCCGGTATTGGTAGACATTACCAAAAATGCGCAAATGCAATTGTTCGATTACAAAGGGTATGTTCCATGTGACCACATCCGGAGTTATCGTCCGAAGCCAAATGTCCGTAAAGAGTACATTGAGGCAGCGGCGGCATTGATCAATTCTGCTAAAAAACCTTTCATCTTGTTCGGACAAGGTGTATTGTTGGGTAGCGCGGAACAAGAATTTAAAGCTTTTGTAGAGAAAAGCGGGATTCCGGCAGCATGGACGATCCTTGGTGCAGGTGCTATACCTACAGATCACCCTTTAAATGTTGGGATGTTGGGTATGCACGGCAACTACGGTCCGAACGTTCAAACGAACTCCTGCGACGTTTTAATCGCCATCGGGATGCGTTTTGACGACAGGGTAACCGGCCGTTTAGATAAGTATGCCAAACAAGCAAAAGTGGTGCATTTAGACATTGATCCAGCGGAGATTGATAAAAATGTAAAAGCTGATATTCCTGTTTGGGGAGACTGTAAAGAGACATTACCATTGCTTACCGACTTAATTGATGCAAAAGAGCATACAGAATGGTTGGCGGAATTTAGGGCATTTGATAAAATTGAGCAGGAAGAACTCATTCAGAAAGAACTTCATCCGGAAAGCGACGAGTTGTCGATGGGCGAAGTGATCAACCAATTGAACGTGCTGACTAAAGGTGAAGCGGTGATTGTGAGTGACGTTGGTCAGCATCAAATGGTGGCTTGTCGTTATGCCTTGTTCAATAAAACAAGAAGTAATGTAACCAGTGGTGGTTTGGGTACGATGGGCTTCGGCTTGCCGGCAGCTATCGGTGCTAAGTTTGGTACGCCAGAAAGAACAGTTGTCGCCGTTATCGGTGATGGTGGATTCCAGATGACTTTACAGGAGTTAGGAACCATCATGCAATCTGGCGTTGATGTGAAGATCATGATTTTGAACAACCAGTTTTTAGGAATGGTTCGTCAGTGGCAACAGTTGTTCAATGAGAAAAGATATTCGTTTGTAGATATCAAGAGTCCTGATTTTGTGAAGTTGGCAGAATCGTATTACATCAAGGGCAAACGAGTTTCTGAGCGTGCTGATTTGGTGAGTTCGTTAGAAGAGATGTTAAATCACAAAGGCTCTTACCTATTGGAAGTGATGGTGACTAAGGAGCACAATGTGTTCCCAATGGTACCACAAGGATGTAGTGTAAGTGAAATCAGACTTAAATAATTCAAGACAATGAGCAATTCTAATATAGAAACCAACCAACAGCAGGAGTTTACGATTACTGTTTATACGGAAAATCAGATCGGTTTATTGAACCGTATCGCCATTATATTTTCGAGAAGAAAGATTAATATTGAAAGCTTAAATGTATCCCCTTCGGAGATTGAGCACATTCACAGGTTTAACATTGTGATTACTGAAACTGAGGAGGTGGTGCGTAAATTAGCTCGTCAGATTGAGAAGCAGGTGGAAGTGTTGAAGGTTTATTACAATACGAACGAGGACATCATCTGGCAGGAATTGGCGCTTTACAAGGTGCCTACAGATACAATTGCAGAATTAGTATCTGTAGAAAGATTGTTGCGTGAGAATGGAGCCAGAGCAGTAGTGATCAGGAAGGATTACACGGTATTTGAGACCACAGGACATAGAGAAGAGACAGATAAGCTAATTGAAGTATTGCAGCCGTACGGGCTGATCGAATTTGTTCGAAGTGCGAGGGTAGCAATTATCAAGGATAGTGAAGGTTTCAATGCGAAACTGAGGGAATTTGAAAGAGAGAAACCTGGCCAGGAAGTGATTGAGAACGAGTACCTGGATAGCGAAAAGAACGTGTTCACGATGTAAGGGGGGGGGTGTGGTGTGGTGGCTAAAGGCCGTCATCCTGAATTTATTTCAGGATCTCGAAATAGCTAGGCCGAGATCCTGAAATAAATTCAGGATGACGGTTACGGTTACGCTTACGGTTACGGGCACGGAGATGGAGATGCCGATGACGGAGAAGTCGGAGATAAGACTTACGGAATCACGGCATACCACCCCCCCACCCACCATTACTTCAAATCAAAAAAAGTTAACTAAATTTAAATACAACCATACTAATCAAAAACTAATAAACGATGTCAAATTATTTTAACACACTACCTCTTAGAGAAAAACTTAACCAATTGGGTGTCTGCGATTTCATGGACAGTTCTGAATTTTTAGACGGTGTAAATGCCTTAAAAGGAAAAAAACTGGTCATTGTAGGTTGCGGTGCTCAAGGATTAAACCAAGGTTTAAACTTAAGAGATAGTGGTTTAAATGTTTCTTATACCCTACGTAAAGAGGCAATTGAAGGAAAAAGAGATTCTTGGAAAAACGCTACAGAGAACAACTTTACTGTAGGAACCTACGAAGAATTAATTCCTGATGCAGATGTAGTGATCAACCTTACTCCGGATAAACAACATACTGCGGTAGTTAACGCGATCATGCCGTTAATGAAACAAGGCGCTACCCTTTTATACTCTCATGGTTTCAACATCGTGGAGGAAGGCATGCAAATCCGTAAGGACCTTACGGTAATTATGGTTGCTCCAAAATGTCCTGGTAGTGAAGTTAGGGCAGAATATGTACGTGGTTTTGGTGTACCAACTTTAATCGCTGTGCACCCTGAAAACGATCCGGAAGGAAAAGGCCTATTGCAAGCAAAAGCTTACTGTGTAGGTACTGGCGGTCACAAAGCAGGTGTTTTAAGATCTTCATTCGTTGCTGAAGTAAAATCAGATCTAATGGGTGAGCAAACGATCCTTTGTGGATTGTTGCAAACAGGTTCTATCCTTTCGTTCGATAAAATGGTTGAAAAGGGAATAGATCCGGGATATGCATCTAAATTGGTTCAATATGGTGTTGAGGTAATTACTGAAGCCTTAAAGCAAGGTGGTATCACTGCAATGTTAGATAGATTGAGCAATGTTGCTAAGATTAAAGCGTTTGAGATTTCAGAAGAGCTTAAAGATATCATGCGCCCATTGTTCCAAAAGCATCAGGATGACATTATGAGTGGTGAGTTTAGCCGCATCATGATGGAGGATTGGGCAAATGGTGATAAAAACCTCTTGGCTTGGCGTGCAGAAACCGGTGAGACTGCTTTCGAGAAAACGCCTGCTGGCAATGTTAAAATCGGAGAGCAAGAATATTTTGACAACTATACTTTAATGGTTGCTTTCGTTAGAGCTGGTGTGGAATTGGCATTCGAAACGATGGTACAGGCTGGGATCAAACCTGAATCTGCTTACTATGAGTCGCTACACGAAACTCCACTAATCGCAAATACAATTGCACGTAAGAAATTGTTCGAAATGAACCGTGTGATTTCTGATACGGCGGAATACGGTTGTTACCTATTTGATCAGGCCTGTAAGCCACTATTGGCTGATTTCATGAAAGGCGTAGATACCGACCTGGTTGGTAAAAACTTTAATGAAGAAAAAGATGGTGCAGTGGACAATAGAGCCCTGATTGCTGTTAATGAAGCAATTCGTTCTCACCAGGTAGAACAAATCGGTGCAGAATTGAGAAAAGCAATGACTGCCATGAAATCAATTAAGACCGCATAACATACAAAATATCGCCCTCCGGGTATTGGTCCGGAGGGTATTAAAAACAATAAAAATGTCTAAAACATTAGTAGAAAAGATTTGGGATGCGCATGTCGTAAAAAGCGAAGCAGGATTTCCTGACATTTTATATATTGATACGCATTTGATCCATGAGGTAACCTCCCCACAAGCTTTTGATGGCTTGCGTAAGCGAGGTTTGCCTGTTTTGAGACCAAAGCAAACGGTGGCCACTGCCGACCATAATGTTCCTACCATAGATCAGCTTTCGCCGATCAAGGAGGAACTTTCCAGGTTTCAGGTGGATATGCTCACTAAGAACTGTGCAGAATTTGGCATCGAGCTTTACGGCTTAGGTCACCCCTTCCAGGGAATCGTACACGTAATTGGTCCGGAATTAGGTATTACGCTACCCGGTAAAACCATGGTGTGTGGCGATAGCCACACTTCCACCCATGGTGCTTTCGGTGCGATTGCCTTTGGAATTGGAACTTCACAAGTGGAACAGGTATTTGCGACGCAATGTTTATTGCAGCAGAAACCTAAAACCATGAAGATTGAGGTGAATGGTACGCTTGGTAAAGGTGTTAAAGCAAAAGACATCATTCTATACATCATATCAAAGATCTCTGCAGCCGGTGGTACCGGTTATTTCATTGAATACGCAGGCTCCGCCATCCAGGCTTTAAGCATGGAAGCGAGAATGACCATCTGCAACATGAGTATCGAGATGGGTGCCCGTGGTGGTTTGATCGCTCCTGATCAAACGACTTATGATTACATCAAAGGTAGAGAGTTTGCCCCTGCAGGTGCAGAATGGGATAAAGCTTTAGCCTACTGGCAAACGCTTTATAGCGATCATGATGCACATTTTGATAGCGTATTGACTTTTGAAGCGGATGATATTGCGCCAATGATTACCTACGGTACCAACCCGGGGATGGGCATGGGTATTCGCGAAAACATTCCTTCAACAGAATCACAACCTGATAAAGAGCAGCTTTCTTATCAAAAGGCTTTGGATTACATGGGCTTCGACGACGATTCATCATTGATTGGTAAACCAGTTGATTATGTCTTTATCGGAAGCTGTACCAACTCCAGGATCGAAGATTTGCGTGAGGTGGCCGATTTTGTAAAAGACAGACAGAAGGCAGAAAATGTGACCGTCTGGATTGTTCCCGGTTCCAAACAAGTGCAGCAACAGGCGATAAATGAAGGTCTGGATAAGATCTTCGAAAGCGCAGGCTTTCAACTTCGTGAACCTGGATGCAGTGCGTGTTTAGGAATGAATGAAGATAAGATTCCGGCAGGCAAATACTGCGTGTCAACTTCTAACAGAAACTTTGAAGGGCGACAAGGTCCTGATGCCAGAACTTTACTGGTTAGTCCGCTTACCGCAGCTGCTGCTGCTGTAACTGGTAAAATCACTGACGTAAGAGATTTATTAACAGAAGCCTAATGAGAAAATTCGTACAGTTAACATCGGCAATTGTGCCGTTAAATATCGAAAACATCGACACGGATCAAATTATTCCGGCGAGGTTTTTAAAAGCGACTACACGTGAGGGATTTGGTGAAAACCTGTTCCGCGATTGGCGCTATAATGGCGATCATACGCCTAAACCTGATTTCGTATTGAACGATCCTACCTATAGTGGCCAGATCCTGGTTGCAGGTAAGAACTTTGGATGCGGAAGTAGTCGTGAGCACGCCGCCTGGGCAATTCAGGATGCAGGTTTCGATGTAGTCATCAGCAGCTTTTTCGCAGATATCTTCAAGGGTAATGCGTTGAATAATGGTTTGTTGCCTATTCAGGTAAGCGAAGAATTTCTGGCTGCAATTTTTAATGCAGTAACTCAAAGTCATTTGGCCGAGTTGAATATCAACTTGGAGAATCAAACGGTAACCATTGTGGCTACCGGAGAACAGACAGATTTCGAGATCAATCCTTACAAAAAATCATGTTTGATCAATGGGTATGATGACATCGACTTCATCTTAAACCAGAAACAATTAATAGAAGAATTCGAGCAAGCGAGATAATGTCAAACCCCGTCGTCCATATCAAAAACCTGAACTTACGTTATCGCCAAAAAGCGATATTGGAGGATTTGAACTGGACCATCTGTTCTGGCGAGCATTGGGTTTTGACGGGCGAAAGTGGAAGTGGTAAAACGTCATTGGCTAAGGCTATCGCTGGCTTAATTAATGATAACGGAGCCATAAACCTGCAATTCAATGCAGCGGCATCTGCTCCGGCGTTGGTTTATTATGTCGCCAATTGGTACCAGTTTAAAGATTTAGAAGGGCAATCTAACTTCTATTATCAGCAACGCTACAACCATCAGGCCTTCGAAGTGACCTCAACTGTACTTGCAGAACTAGAGGAGTTCGGCAGGAAACAAGGGTTGTCGCTGGTAGATTTAGAGGAGCCTCTTGAGGCGCTTGACTTCTCTGCATTATTGCAATCCAGCTTAATCCAGCTTTCTAGCGGAGAACACAAAAAACTTCAATTGGTAAAAGCACTTTGGCTAAAGCCTCAGCTGTTGATCTTAGATCAGCCCTATAATGGACTGGACAAAACATCACGCCATAATTTGAATAGACTTCTGGAAGCGCTTCCTGATACTGGATCCCAACTGATTTTAATTAGCAACGATGAAGAGCTTCCTTCATCAATCAACCGATTTGCGGAGATCGTAGCAGGTAAATTGGTAGCACTTGATAACCGATCTATAGGTTCAAACGCCGTTCATGAAATCAAGCGTGTGCCTGCATTTTTAGCAGAGGCACCAGTTTCAAGCAGCGCTGATGAAGTGATCAGGATGATTGATGTAAACATCAGTTATGGCGATAAGCAGGTATTAAAGAATATCAATTGGGAAGTCAAGACTGGCGAAAAGTGGTTATTACAAGGACCAAATGGTTCTGGTAAGTCTACGCTATTGAGTTTATTAAGTGGCGACCATCCGCAGGCCTATGCCAATAATTTTTATTTATTTGGGCACAAAAGAGGTACCGGAGAAAGCATTTGGGATATCAAACGTAAAATCGGATTGATATCACCTGAATTGCATTGGTATTTCGATCCTTCCGCAACCGTATGGCAAAGCATCGCTTCCGGTTTTTACGATAGTTCAGGATTGTTTTGCGAACCCGGATCAACAAAACACGGCCAGGTAAACGAGCTGGTTGATTACTTCGGACTCACTCCTTACAAAAACGTTCTGATGAACGAATTGCCCCTTGGTAAACAACGACTGGCATTGCTTGCCCGTACAATTATCAAGAATCCTGAACTCCTGATACTGGATGAACCTTGTCAGGGTTTAGATCAACAACAAACGATACACTTCAACAAACTGGTGGATGACCTTTGTAAACAAGGCACTACCCTGATCTATGTTGGGCACTTTGAGGCTCAGCTGCCTGAATGTATAGAGAAAAGAATTTTATTAGAGAACGGCGAAGTTAAAGCCGTCGAGAACATATTAGAGCGCGTTTAATACGATGAAAAAGAACATATTAGTAATACCCGGCGACGGGATTGGACCAGAAGTAACCACTTGGGGAAAGGCAATATTGGAACAAATTGCAATCGACTTTGGACATGAGTTTACTTTTGACGAGGCACTGATGGGCCACGCGGCGATTGAAGCAACTGGCAATCCATTACCGGATGAAACTTTAGAGAAAGCCAAGAACAGCGATGCCATCTTATTTGGAGCAGTTGGTCATGCATTATATGACAATGACCCTTCACTGAAAGTCCGTCCAGAGCAAGGTCTGCTGAAAATCCGTAAAGAACTCGGTTTATATGCCAACCTGCGTCCGATTTTACTATTTGATGAACTTTTAAATGCGTCAAGTATCAAGCCTTCCATTCTAAAAGGGACAGATATCTTGTTCTTCAGAGAATTGACAGGAGATGTTTATTTTGGTGAGAAAACACGTTCTGAAGATCGCAATACGGCATCTGACTTAATGATTTACCACCGTTATGAGGTAGAACGCATTGCACATAAAGCTTTTGAGGCAGCTATGCAACGCAGCAAAAGATTGTGTTCTGTTGATAAAGCAAATGTGCTGGAAAGTTCAAGGCTATGGAGAGAAACTGTTCAGGCGATTGCAAAAGAATATCCGGAAGTTGAAACAGAGCATATGTTCATTGACAACGCCGCTATGCAGTTGATCAAAGATCCGAAACGTTTCGACGTGGTATTAACGGCTAACTTATTTGGCGACATCTTAACAGATGAAGCTTCACAAATCGCTGGATCAATGGGGATGCTTGCCTCTGCATCGATCGGCGATGGAACAGGCTTTTTCGAACCTATCCACGGTTCTGCACATGATATCGCAGGAAAAGACCTGGCAAATCCATTGGCGTCAATGTTGTCTGTAGCGCTGATGCTGGAGATCGGATTCGGCCTGAAAGAGGAAGCAAAAGTAATCATTGATGCGATCGACAGGGTCCTGAAAGAGGGCTACAGAACGAACGATATCGCAGATGGAACTTCTAGTCCATTCCAGGTATTGGGCACAAAAGACATGGGTAAACTTGTCTTGAAATTTATTACACAAACTACTTACAAAAATTAATCACTCAGAATATGTTACACGATCCGAATAGAGTTTATGTGTTTGACACCACGTTACGTGATGGGGAGCAAGTGCCAGGTTGCCAATTGGCAACACCAGAAAAAGTTGAGATTGCTAGAGCACTGGAGGCGCTTGGGGTGGATGTAATTGAAGCGGGGTTCCCGATTTCTAGTCCTGGTGATTTTCAGAGTGTAGTAGAATTGTCTAAAGCGGTTTCTGAACCAATCATTTGTGCGTTGACGCGTGCGAATAAAGGGGATATAGATTCAGCCGTTGCGGCGTTAAAATATGCGAAACGTCCAAGAATCCATACCGGAATCGGGTCGTCTGACATGCACATCAAATATAAATTCAATAGCACGAGAGAAGAGATCTTATCAAGAGCTGTTGAAGCGGTAAAATATGCGAAGCAGTTTGTAGAAGATATTGAGTTTTATGCAGAGGATGCCGGCCGCGCCGACAATGTTTTCCTTGCGCAAATGGTAGAGGCCGTAATTGCTGCAGGAGCAACTGTAGTGAACATTCCCGATACCAATGGATATTGCCTTCCTCATCAATATGGAGCAAAGATTCTTTATTTGAAGGAAAATGTAAAGAACATTGATCAGGCTATTATTTCTGTTCATTGCCACAATGATTTGGGTTTAGCTACCGCCAACAGCCTTGCAGGTATCATTAACGGTGCACGTCAGGTGGAATGTACGATCAATGGAATAGGTGAACGTGCAGGAAATACAGCTTTAGAAGAGGTGACGATGATTTTGAAAACGCATCACGACTTAAACTTACATACCAATATCAATAGCAAGCATTTCAGAGAGATTAGTGATATGGTGAGCAGTATGATGCGCATGCCGGTGCAGCCGAACAAAGCAATTGTTGGTCAGAATGCCTTTGCGCATAGCTCAGGTATCCATCAGGACGGCTTTTTGAAACACAGAGAGAATTACGAGATCATTAAGCCGGAAGATGTGGGCGTAGGTTCTGCAGATATTGTGCTTACTGCACGTAGTGGAAGACATGCCTTGAAGCATCATTTGGAGAGGCTCGGTTACCAGGTGGACAAAGCAAACCTTGATGAGGTATACCATCGCTTCTTATCGCTTGCCGATGAAAAAGGTCGTTTAAATGATGACGACGTTAACTTTTTGATGAGCAACGTAGAAAAAGATCAGGTTTAACCGAACACACATGAACACAGAGAAAGAAATAGCATTGGATTTCCTTGCGGCAGCTGAAAGGCTGAAAGGCACGGTAAAACGTACTCCACTGGAATATAACCAAGGGCTATCAGAAAGATATAAAGCGAACATCTACTTAAAAAGAGAAGACCTTCAATTGGTTCGTTCTTATAAGTTGAGGGGCGCTTATAACATGATCAGCACTTTAACACCCGAACAGGTTGTTAAAGGAGTGGTATGCGCGAGTGCAGGAAATCATGCACAAGGTGTGGCGCACTCCTGTAAAAAATTAAATATCCAGGGTGTGATTTTTATGCCGGAGATCACTCCGAAGCAGAAAGTAAAGCAAACAGAGATGTTTGGTGGTTCACATATCAAGATTGTACTAGTCGGCGATACCTTTGATGATTGTTTAAAAGAAGCCTTAACCTATACTGCTGCAAATGGCATGACTTTCATCCCTCCTTTTGACAATGCGAAAATCATTGAAGGACAGGGAACTGTGGGTGTTGAGATCTTTGAAGACCTTCCTGAATTGGATATCGTAGTGATGCCTATTGGCGGTGGCGGATTGGCCTCCGGTGTGGGCAGTTATCTTAAAAACCTGAAACCTGAGGTTCAATTGATTGGTGTTGAGCCGGAAGGCGCACCCTCTATGAAATCGGCCCTTGCCAACGGCTCCCCTGTTTCGTTGGACGAAATTGATCGCTTTGTTGATGGTGCTGCCGTTAAGCGCGTAGGTAACCTCACCTATCAGTACTGCATGGAATTACTCGACCAAATGCTATTGATCCCAGAGGGAAAAATCTGTACCACGATACTTAAATTATATAATGAGGATGCCATCGTGGTGGAACCTGCTGGTGCATTGGCTGTTGCTTCATTGGATCAGCTGAAAGACATCGAAGGGAAGAACGTCGTATGCATTGTAAGCGGCGGAAACAACGACATCGAACGGATGCAGGAGATCAAAGAGAAATCATTACTCTTCGAAGGATTGAAGCACTATTTCATCGTTCGTTTTCCACAGAGACCGGGTGCGTTGAAGCTGTTTGTAAATAATGTTTTAGGTCCGCAGGATGACATCACTCGTTTCGAATTTATTAAAAAAACGAATAGAGAAAACGGTCCTGCATTGGTAGGAATTGAGTTGGCGAACCGTAGTGATTATGAGGCTTTAGTACAGAGAATGAGGGAGTTCAAGTTTGAGATCATTGAATTGAATAATGATCAGACTTTGTTTGAGTATCTGGTTTAAGCAAATTGCCACGGGGCATTGTAGTTTAACATTTGTGGCAGTAGTTTTGCATTATGCTCTGTACACACAAATCAAATCACACATAAGATGAAAAAGCTCCTATTTTTACTACTTTTCACGACCACGCTAGGCTTGGTGTCGTGCAAAAAAGACACTATTATTCAAGATTCGCCTAACAGAACTATTATTCTGAACATTCAGCCGAATCAATGGACCACCGTTAATAATGGCAGGACGATAACTGTTGACTTAAACATCCCCGAGATTGACAAGTTAAATGTAAGTACCGAGGGTATTTTGGTTTATTTAGACCACCCTGTTAACGTTAACAGTTATATTCAACTACCTTATGTTTACAGTGGATCTGCGTATAGCTACGAACAATTTGAAGGTGGTATAGCAGTTGATATCCAGAGATCTGAATATGCTACCGCTAATCCCCAGGCTCCTACGGTTCCTATCCGTGTCAAAGTAGTATTGATTCCATCTAGAGATGTCACCTAATTGAAATTTGCGTTTATAACGCACTAATCATATCCTAAAAAACGACCAATGCTCGCTTGAACATGGTCGTTTTTTTTATGCGCTCCCCTGTTCAACTGAATCGCTCTGATCCTCACTCCATTTCTTTCCAGCAGAAGCTCTTCATAGAACCCTTTGTAATAGATATCCAGAACTTCAAACCTTCTGCTGTCCCAGTTGCTCTTCAATTCTACCCACTCGGGATAGAACATCACCTTACCTTTTTCACTTTCAATTCCAAGCTTCAGTGCTTGATCAGCACTCAGAACAACCGCATTACCTAGAATCTGTGCCGTGTAAATGTGATCCGGATTGTTATAAATATCTGCAGGGGCACCTTTTTGTAGCAGATGACCATCTTTCAAAATCAACAATTCGTCCGAAAGAAAAAGCCCATCCGCAGGATCATGGGATACCATGATCACCGTAACTCCGGTCTCCGCGGCAATTCTTTTGATGTCTGCTCTCAATTGATTTTTTAATAAGGCATCAACCTGGCTAAACGGTTCATCAAGCAGCAGAACGGAAGTGTCGCTCACCAACGCTTTCGCAATCGCAACCCTTTGTTGTTCCCCCCCACTCAGCTCTGTAATTTTTTTATCTCGTAAGTGATCGATGTGCAAACGCTGCATCATTTCCACCGTCTTCTCTTGCTTAGACTGCACATTGGTATTAGACAGCATGGAGGCAATGTTGTCATATACCTTCGCATAAATGTTTAAAGAGAAATCTTGCGTCACCATTTTCATCTCTTTATGCCCCGGAATCAACTGTTCATCAGGTCCCAAAATCCGTTTTCCATTTAGCAGCGCCTCACCGGAATCCACCTTTAGCAAGCCGTAAATGCATTTCAAGAGCGTCGACTTTCCACTTCCACTCTCTCCAATAATGGCGACAATGCTTCCTTTTTTGATATCAAAACTGATGTTCTGAACGCCGGATGCCTGTGCCGATTGATGTTGTTTGGTCAGGTTTCTAACGCTAATAATTGGTTCTTCCACAGCGTAAAGATAATTCATTTCCAACAAAAAAGTCCTGTAACTCTTGGCTACAGGACTCTGGTTTTATTTGTGTGTGTTGTATATTCCTATGCTAACCTTAGTTTAATCCAAGGGTAATACCTAAGGCTAAGTTTTTAAGACCTTTCTGAGGCGTGCTGGCGAACATATCATTCGCATAGTATTTGGTGAAGATACCAAGGCCACCATATCCAATTCTAACAGTACCTCCGTAACGGAATGGCTCGAAGTTGTAATCATCTTTAAACTTCTCTTTACCTCGCTCATCGCTTACTTGTTTCACTTTACCGTTTAACAAAAAGCTTACCTCCGGACCGATGACAAAATAGAAGCGTTTACCGTTATCGTTCTCTTTTGTACGTAATTCAAAGTTCAATGGGATATGTACATAGCTGCTGGAGAACCTATTTTTAGAGAACATGATGTCTTCATTTTTATAAGTCAGAACGGGACTGTTTTTCTGAATCGTGATGTCTTTTTTCAAGCGGATCAATGTCCAGTCAAAACCACCGGCTACATATACCTTAAAGTTGCTGTTGAATCGGTATCCGATCTGTAAAACGTCGAATGATACCGTACTTGTTTTGCTCGCTTTGTAATCAAGGAAGTCATTGGTTGGAGATAGTGTGAAGCTTCCGTTGTCAATCAGTTTTGAGAAACCTAAATCGAATCTGGTAAAGGTGATGCCACCTACAAAACGTCCTTTATTCGCATTGGCGAGCTTGGTGCTGTCTTTTTTAGCTCTCTCATCATCACTCATCCCTAAAGTAAGGCTAAACTTTGATCCACGTTTTGTGGTCGTAGTTGTAGTGGTTGTAGTTTTTACAATTGTAACACTATCTTGTTGTGAGAACGCTTTTGGAGCTGAAGCCATGGCAAGTCCACTTGCCAAGATTGCTGAAAATATTAGATGTTTCATTGTGGTGTGATTTATTCGTTCTTATTCTTTATTTATCTCTCTTGTTGAATCTTAAAAAGCCAATGTTGATCGCTATTAACGAAGAGTTATCATCCTCATCTGTAGTAAATTGTATCAGCTTTTTATCTCTTTTATCTACTTTGTTGACTACCATGTTCACCAAATCGCCAACGTTTCTTATTCCTTTATGTTCCGGTTGTTCAGTATCTGTCAAAGTGTTTACTTCTTGCGGAGCCTCTACTCTAGCCATCATTACTTCATCTGCCGGAGTTTCAGGTTCTGCTACCCTTGCGATAACCGCTGGAGTATTTTGAACTTCCTTAATAACAGGATGCGCGTTCGTTGAAATTGGTTGCACGGCTTCAAAATCTTTTTTTACATTGTTCTCATTCAAACGTGCAGCGATAACCAACGGCGTGCTTTTCACCTTGTTTTCTTGAATTATCACCGCTTCGTTAGGTGATGGTGATGGCGCTACAGTTTCTGTAGTCAGGTTATCCGCCACAAATTCCGCAGAACCGCGCAACCTGATCGGCTCGTCTTTAGGCATTAACACGCCTACCATCACTGCAACAATTACCACTGATGCTGCCATCCAATAAGCTGGCAGTATTACTCTTTTCTTGGGCGCAAGCTCCTGCTCAATGTTACTCCACAAATTTGCTGATGGTGTAATCTCTGCTTCCTCAAAATGATCTTTAAATAACTGATCAAAATCTCTATCCTCCATATGTCCCATTTTTAATACCCTCCATTTTAATAACTTGGTCTTTCAATATTCCCCTTGCACGCGACAATTGCGATTTACTTGCACCTTCAGAAATCCCTAACGTCTCTGCGATCTCCTTATGAGAATACCCCTCAATCGCATACATGTTAAAGACAACTCTGTAGCCATCCGCTAAGTTTTGAATTAGTTTTAAAAGGTCCTGCATGCCCAGGCGACTGAAGTCGAAACCTGTTGATGGCTGTTCGTAAGCATCTTCGATAGGAACAACATTCATTGTCCGAAGATTTTTACGGTAGCTTTCAATTGCAGTATTGACCATGATTCTTCTAATCCAACCTTCGAAAGCACCATCCCCACGGTACTCCTTAACTTTTTGAAAGACTTTGATGTAGCCCATCTGAAGCACGTCTTCAGCCTCCATACGGTCTTTCGCGTAGCGCATACAAACGGCAAGCATCTTGGATGAGGTCTGCATATACAATGCCTCCTGCATCTTTCGGTTGCCTGCTTTGCAGCCCTCCAGTAAATCGTCTATGTTATGTTTAATCAACTTCATTGTGTGTTTGGTAGTGGGTAGATGAAGTAACTACAGGAAAGGTTGCATGGAAAAATAAATATTTTACTTTTCGTGCTTTTTGCGGTAATGCTTGTAGATTTTTACCGCAGTCATGATAACCGCAGAGAAGATGATCAGGCCGATCAAACCATAGATCCAGTTGACTGCATTTTTAAGAACAACCGTGAAAACAATGGCAACCAAAAGAACTGTTGCCACTTCGTTCCATAACCTGAGGTGGAAAGAACTGATGGTGCATTTGCCATGTTTAAGCTGACCCATGATCCGCTGGCAAATGAAATGGTAAATGAGCAATAAGATAACAAACCCTATTTTTACCCTAAACCAGTTGGTATCTAGTAAAAAAGGTCTGATACATACCATCGTCACACCAGCAGCGACAGTTAATGCCATTGCAGGTGTGGTGATGATGTTCCAAAGCTTTGCTTCTATTTTTTCGTACTCCTTTTGAAGGATGATACGTTCCACCTCCGGACGATCATTCGCCTCGGTGTGGTAAATAAACAAACGAACACTATAAAACAATCCAGCCATCCAGCTCACCACGAAGATAATGTGCACAGAAAGGACGTATTGATAGTATTGTTCCATGTTAGTTGATAATTAGTACTTGAATTCTTTTACAACTTCAATCGCATACTTCACATTTTCAAAAGGAATGTCCGGCATGATGCCATGACCCAGGTTAAAGATAAAGCCTTCCGTTCCACGCATGCGTTCAAACAAACGGTGTATCTCTTTTTTGATCACGTGCTGATCTGCATATAAGATGTGCGGATCCAGGTTTCCCTGAACAGCAATACCTGCTGGCAATACATTTTTAATGTTCAAAAGATCTGCGTTCCAATCTACCGAGATCACATCCGGTTTAGCTTCCGCCATCATTGGTGCGAAAACAGAACTACCCTTGCAGAAAGAGATCACTGGGACGTCTTTTCTATTTAGGTTTGCAATAATCTCCTGGATATAACGGTGAGAAAACTCCTGATAGTCGTTCCAGGATAACGCCAATGCCCAGCTGTCGAAGATCTGCACTGCATTCACGCCTGCAGCAATCTGTAAGTTCAGATAGTCGGCCGTTACTTTAGCAATTTTAGCCAAAAGCTTATGGGCGACTTCCGGATGGTTGTGAATGAACAATTTGGTCAATTTGAAATCCTTTGAAGAACCTCCTTCTACCAGGTAACTCATCACGGTGAACGGCGCACCTGCGAAACCGATTAATGGAATACTTCCGTTCAGACGTTGTTGGATCACCTTAATCGCATCAGCAACATATTGCAAGCGGTCTAAAACGTCAACTTCCAATGCGTCAACATCAGCCAGCGTACGTACAGGGTTAGCGAACTTTGGACCTACCCCTTGAGTGAAGCTTAAATCTCCACCCATCGCTTCACCTGTCACCAGGATGTCACAGAACAGAATCGCTGCATCAATGCCCAATAGATCTACAGGAAGCATCGTTACATCCGCAGCAATCTCAGGAGTTTTGCACATTTCCAGGAAAGAATATTTATTCTTGATTTCCCAGTATTGTGGCATAAAGCGTCCGGCTTGTCTCATCATCCATACCGGTGGACGCGCTGTTGGTTTTGAAAATGCTGCATCTAAAAATAACGTGTTCATCTGTGTTCGAGTCTTATAAGCCGTTGGCTTCTTTTTCTATTTTAGTAATTATATCTTTTGCTTTTGGCGTTACAGCCAATTCTTTCGCGCGTTTCAGGTAAGCAATGCTGCGTTCTTTGTCCTTCTTTCTCAAAGCAAGATTGGCCAGGTGAATCAGTACAAAGGCTTTATCGTTGGTGCCACCCAAAGGAAAGCGGCTGGCAATCTGGAAATGATGCTCTGCCTGATCGAATTCACCACTTTTTAAAGCAATATTGCCTTTCATAAATTCGTAATAACCACGGCGCTTGTTGGCCAACCGGTCCGGGTTGGGCACTTCTGCCAATATTCGCGATGTACGTTCGTAATTCCCCTGTTGATAATACTTAGAGGCAAGCACAATAGAGCTGTGTTTAAAATGGCTCCAAAGCACAAACGCAGCTAGTAACCCTCCAAGGGCTGCAAGCTGTGTCTGATCATAATAAAGGCATGCGATGGCTGCAATAACAAAGATCGCCATTAACGCATACCTGCCCTTGGCATTATACATTAATGAATATCTGTGAATTTATAACCTACGCCTCTAATGGAATGGAAGTATACGGGGTTCTTTTGATCCGGCTCAAAATACTTGCGGAAGGTTAAAATGAAGTTATCAATGGTTCTTGTTGAAGGATAAACGTCATAATTCCAAACCGTTTCCAAAATCTGCTCACGCGAAACTGCCTCGTTTTTACGCTCAATCAACAACTTCAATAACATAGTTTCCTTTTTAGTCAAAGGAACGATAACTCCATCATCTTGCTTCAACTCAAAAGAATTGAAATAAATGGTCTTATCACCTATTTTGTAAGAGTTTAGTTCTTTTAAATCGTCAGCTTTCATGCTGCGTTTAACCAGGATACCAACCCTCAAGATTAGCTCTTCTAAATTGAAAGGCTTCACTAAATAGTCATCAGCACCTTTCTTAAGACCCATAACACGGTCTTCACTCGTGTTTTTTGCAGTCAAGAAAAGAATTGGAACTTCTGTGTTTTCTAAACGAATAGTCTCACAAACCTGGAAACCGTCCATCTCCGGAAGCATCACATCTAAAATGATCAGATTGAAACGTTCTTCCTTGAATACTTTTAAAGCCGTTTTACCGTCTTTAACCGCATGAACTTTGTAACCTTCTAATTCAAGGTTTAATTTTATGGCATCCAATAAGTGATCTTCATCTTCTACCAGGAGTATTCTTAATTTCTGTGGCATAATTAACTAAATGTAATTTCAAAAATAGCACCCTGAGGTACGTTGTCTCTGACACTGATATCAGCATCGTGTTTTTGTAATACTTCTTTAACAATAAACAGGCCTAAACCTGTTCCCTTAGATTTCCTGACATTTTCGTCACCCACACGATAAAACTTATCGAAGATGAGCATCTTCTCGCCATCAGGAATACCAGGACCTTTGTCGGATACGGTTAAAAAAGGATGGCCATCTTTGTTTTTCAATTCCACGCTAACTTCTGCACAGGGGCCAGAATATTTCACTGCATTCTCTACCAGGTTGGTTACTACAGATGACAGTGTAAACGGGTCACCTATCACTTTTATACCTGGCTGTATCTTTGGATTGATCACCTGCTCACATCCACAAGAATGGATCTGTAGCCTATCGGTAATCTTATTCACCATTTCAGAAAAGTCAAACTCTTCCTTAGGGAAAGAGTAAGAACGGTTTTCAATCTTAGTAGCCAACAACATGTTTTCCACCAGATCATCCAATCGTTCAATATCCTTTAAGGAATTATTGAGTAAAGACGTCTGTCTGGCTTTATCTAAATCACGTTTTATAATGGTTTGAATGGAAAGCTTGATCGCCGCCAACGGAGACTTAAGCTCGTGGGTGACCGACAACAAAAAGTTTTGTTGCTGCTCTCTAAGCTTGTCTTCTTTTTTAATCGATTTGTGAAGAAAATAGGCGCCAACACCCAATAGAAATAAGAATACGGAACCCTCACCCATTACCATGGCCATTCTTGAAGGCTGTAGCTTGACAACTAGTGTTCCCCAGGAGAACAGCTGCACCACAGAATACAAGAGCAGGAAGTAAAATATGACTATAGATTTTTTCAAAGGATCAGCTATTTACATTCTAAAGATAACTATTATTTACTTAGTCCTGAAAACAACATCCAGACTCTCGAAGATCGCTCTTTTTGCTTTCTCCAACTCAATTTTCGTATGCGCCGCAGAAACAAAACCAACCTCATATCCAGACGGACCAAGATAAATTCCTCTGTTGAGCAATTCCCTGTGCATGATCTTGAATTTCTCCATGCTCGCAGGATCGATGTCATCAGCAGTTTGAATCTTTTCCTTATTGGTAAAGGCAATCCAGAAGATCGAACCAATATGGAATACCTTTAATTTATAACTTCTCGCTGTCGCGAAACGTTGAATGCTTTCTGCAAATTCAGTTGCCTTAGCATTCAAGTCTTTATAAAAGCCTGATTTTAAAAGCTCCGTCAACTGCGCAATACCAGCAGCCATAGCTACAGGATTTCCAGATAAGGTACCTGCCTGATAAACACCGCCATCAGGAGAAATATGGCTCATAATTTCATTTGATGCCCCATACATTCCTACAGGTAAACCACCACCTATAATTTTACCATAGGTTACTATGTCAGGCTTAATGCCATAATGTCCTGCTGCACCTTCAAAGCCCAATCTGAAGCCGGTAATTACCTCATCAAAAATTAGCAAAGCTTGATTGTCTTTACAGATTTGCTCTAGGAATTTTACAAACTCCACATCTTGCATCAGCAAGCCGTTATTTGCAGGAATACCTTCAATGATCACTGCAGCAACCTGACCTTTAAATTGTGCGAAAGCCTGCTCAATAGCAGACGTATCATTTAAAGGAATTACAATTGTTTCATCCGCGAAAGACTTAGGTACACCTGCAGACGAAGTTTCTCCAAAAGTCACCAGACCTGATCCCGCTTTTACCAGCAATGAATCAGTATGGCCATGATAACATCCTTCAAACTTGATGATCTTATCTTTACCGGTATATCCTCTGGCTAATCTAATCGCAGACATTACTGCTTCTGTCCCAGAACTGGTAAATCGGATCTTTTCAACAAACTTATTGTTGCTAATGATCAATTCAGCAAGCTCATTTTCCAAAGCCGTAGGCGCACCGAAGCTCATGCCGTTCTGCATCACTTCTGTCACTTTCTCCCGAACCTTCGCATTGTTATGACCAAGGATCAACGGACCCCAGCTTCCGCAGAAATCTATAAACTGATTTCCATCGGCATCCCAGACATAGCAGCCATCGCCTTTTTGAATAAACAAAGGCGTTCCATACACGGATTTAAATGCCCTAACCGGTGAGTTTACGCCACCAGGAAAGTAGTTCTTTGCTTTCGCATATAATTCGGCTGACTTATCCCTTGAAATATCAGGTTTGCTTCCCGTATTCACTGGAACTTCACCCTCATTACCAGAAAACATTTTCTTTAAAGACTCTAACATAATTACATCCAATTCTTTTCTACGATATCCCTGATATGGTAAGTCGTGATGATACTGGCCCCTGCTCTTGCAAATGCATGCATGGTTTCCATGACCACTTTTTGTTCGTCAATCCAGCCCTTCTCCGCAGCTGCTTTTACCATGGAGTACTCTCCTGATACATTGTAACAGGCAATAGGCAAATCTGTTTCTTGTTTTAATTTGTGAATCACGTCCAGGTAAGCCAAAGCTGGCTTAACCATGAGCACATCCGCACCTTCTGCTTCATCCAATAAGGCTTCTCTCAAAGCCTCATTCGGGTTCCTAAAATCCATCTGGTAAGCTTTACGATCGCCTTTGCTTGGTGCACAATCCGCAGCTTCTCTGAAAGGACCATAATACGCAGAAGCGAACTTAGTGGCGTGAGACATGATCGCTGTATTCACAAATCCAGCACCGTCTAATACACTTCTCATCGATGCAACCCTGCCATCCATCATATCTGATGGAGCAAGCATATCCGCACCAGCCTGAGCATGAGTCAATCCCATTTTGGCGATCACCTCTACCGTAGCATCGTTCTGTACGTAGTCATTCTCCAAAATACCGCAATGACCGTGAGTAGTATATGAACATACACACACATCTGTTACTACATATAGATCATCACCGAAGTTCTTTTTTAACAAACGTACCGCAGAGGGCACAATAGAATGGTCGTGATAAGCAGAGGCAGCGTTTTCGCTTTTCTCATCTCCTACGCCAAAGAGCATAATCTTATTCACCCCCAATTGCAATCCCTTTTCAACGTCTTTCAACAAGGTGTCTTCAGAATAATGATTAATCCCAGGCATGGCATCGATGGCATGCACTACGTTTTTTCCCGGAACTACGAAGTAAGGATAAATGAACATATCTTTAGAAAGCCTGGTTTCTGCAACCATTTCTCTTACCAAAGGATTTTTTCTTAATCTGCGAGGTCTCTGCAACATATCTCTCTCTATTTAACGCACTATTTAATATCAATTCCGAACACCGCTTCCGACAATCCAATCTCATCCGGTGAGTAAGGCAATGCATAAGTAACACCCATCTCATCAAACTTCTTTCCTGTAGAGTTGCCAATAGCAATTACCTGCTGACCGGGCTCTAACAAGTTATCGGCAAAATAAGCATCCACATTACTCGGACTAGTGAAAATCAATACATCTGCCGAAGTCCGATCTATCTCCTCTTCTACGACTGTTTCGTAAATAGGTAAATCAATAATTTTTGTATCTTCTTTTAATGATTTTTGAATGCTCAGCAATGAATCCTGAGCCCTCGGGAACAATACAGTCTGACCGCCAACCAATGCTGCAAAATCATCCGCAACTTCTTTGATGTCGCCGCTTTCACCAACGTAATCCGCCAGTTCACCATATTTTCTTAACGCATCTTCACTACCACGTCCAACTACGCCAAACTTCATCTTTTTAGACAATGCTGGTTTCAGCTTGAAGAAGTATTCCACTGCATTTCTGCTGCTGAAGAATATCCAGTCAATATTTTTAAGGTAGAACGGATCCAATACATTCACAATAGGGAATGTTCTGATCAACGATCTTCCTTCAATTTCTATATTATTTTTCTCTAATGCTTTCCTGAAATAACTGTGCTCTCCAATCTCCCTTGAAATGAAAACCTTTGCAGGTCTCTTGCGGTCTGGAGCAAACTTGGCGACAATGCGCTCAGCCAATCCCTCTAAAGTTGCTACACGAAAGAACACACGGTCTGGGAAATCCTCTGCGGTTTCTGCTTTAGAAGTCCAAACCTCATACTGACCGTTTTCTTTCTTGCAATAACAACCCAGCGGCATATGACAACCACCTTCAAACAGGTTCAGCACTTTACGCTCTACAGCGATTTGCTCAACCGTATCCGCATGGTTGATCTGTTGTAAAAGTTCAAATAGTTCATGGTCGTTCTCACGAATTTGAATTGCCAACGCACCTTGAGCAGGCGCGGGAACCAATTCTGTGGTATCAACAACCTCTACATGAAATTCTGAAAGATCGATATTTAAACGGTTTACACCGGCCTTCGCAATCATGATGGCATCGTAGTTCTCATCTCTGAGCTTACCAATCCGGGTGGGAACATTGCCACGAAGGTCTTCAATATTTAAATCTGTCCTCAACGCAAGCAATTGTGCTTTACGTCGGTTGGATGAAGTACCTACCATAGCGCCATGTTTTAGCGACAGCCTCTTAGTAACATCAACACAATCCTTAAGGATAAGTAACAACTCCGAAGCATCTTCTCTTTCCGTTACCGCAGCAATGGTTAAACCAGCCGGGTGATTGGTAGGAAGGTCTTTGTGGGAGTGAACAGCGATGTCAATGGTACCGCCAAGAAGCTCTTCTTCCAGCTCTTTAGTAAAGAAACCCTTGCCTTCCAACTTATCCAACCTCAGGTTTAAGATTTTGTCGCCCTGGGTTTTAATGATTTTTAGATCAGCCTCTACGCCGATTCCTGCAAGTTTGTCTTTAATAAAGTTGGCTTGCCATAAAGCCAGGTCGCTGCCTCTTGTACCAATAGTAAGTCTTTTCACGCTGATGCTAGTTTTTCCGCAAATTTAGCTATTCTTTACCAATATCTCTTTGGCCATTACCATTGGAACGCTGATACATTTCTTTTCCATGTAATTCATTACACGTTCAAGGATCAGTCTGGAGCTTTCGTCCATTCCATTGATTTCATCGGCAAAGATAGCATTGATAGCAGTATGCTTAATTTCCTTGATCTTTTGAGGAACGCCACTCATAGCAATCTCGATCTTCCGCTGACGTAAAACCAGTTCGAAGTCTTTGATGTTTTCCTCAATGATGTGCTCCGCATTCACCAGTTCGTCGTAACGTTCCTGAATGTTTTTACGGGCTATTTCTTTTAATGATTCTACTTCGATGTAGTGTATTGGAAACTTCGATACTACTTCTGGAGCCGTGTCATTTGGAATAGCCAAATCAACAATTACCTTTTTACCAGTTTCTCCGTTTAATAGTTTAATGTAAATCTCCTCTGTAATAATAGGCTCAGTAGCGCCTGTACAAGTAATGATCACATCAAATCCACCACTAAAATTCTCCAGCTCCGTTAAAGGATAGGCAATTCCATTGAGCTCTTTGGCCAAATGCTCTGCATTCTCCGGAGTACGGTTGAAGATCGAAAAATTAGAATATTTATGTTTTTTAAGATACTGTGCAATGTTTCTATTGGTCTCCCCTGCTCCAATAATAAGAAGTCTGGAGTTGGCGCACATTTTTAAATCACGAAGCTTGCGGTAAGCTAACGAAACAATAGATACAGGATTTTTGGAGATGTTCGTATGGGTATAAACCTCTTTAGCCGTTTTAACTACACGGTTCATAATCATCCGCATGTAATCTCCGGTGAAACCGGCAACGCGACAAGCTTCATAAGCCTTACGAAGCTGCGCCAGGATCTCTTTTTCTCCAACAACCAAACTCTCTAAAGAGCATGAGGTACGGAGCAAATGATTAAATGCTTCTACCTGCTCATACACCGAAACATTGGCGATGAACTGGTCCATATACTCTTCAGGTAAACCCATGTTGAGTACAGTAAGAAAACGACGGGTAAATGCATTGTCAATCTCCGTGGCACAAGTAAAAACAAACTCCACACGATTACAAGTGGCTAAATAAAATATCTCTTTCACACCCAGCTCCGACTGAATATTTCTCAACCTATCGTCAAGTGTATGCTCACATATCACCAATTTCCCTAAAACCTTTAGGTCAATTTGTTTGTGCGTGAAAGCGATGATCTTTAAATATTCCAATTGTTACTGCCTATTTATTTTTAGCGTAACAAAAGTAACAACACAACGTTGTTCCACTGTCATTAGGCTGTAATTAAGAGCTATTTAGAAAGGTTTTAAATAATAGCGCTCTGTGTTAGTCACATGGAAGTTAGTAAACAAGCCCAATCCTATTTTGTTATATTGCTAATCCAAGGAGAGCAATGTATGATACGCAAAGAAGAATTCAAGATAACAGGCGCAGATAATAAAGTGATATTTGGTGATTACACCTTTGAAGATAACCTGCCTTTAAAAGGCACCATTGTATTTATTCATGGGTTTAAAGGATTCAAAGACTGGGGTGCCCATAATTTAATGGCGCATTTCTTCGGGAAAAACAACTACAGATACCTGAAATTTAACCTGTCACATAGTGGGGTACCAGTTGATCAACCCAATGATGTTACTGATCTGGAAAGTTTCGCATCCAACACGGTTAGTAAGGAACTCCACGACATCCAACAAGTTTTGGATTACACTGCTAAGGAATTTCCAAATGAACCCATTTCATTGATCGGACACAGCCGTGGCGGCGGACTCGCTATACTCGAAGCCGCAAAGGACAATCGCGTAACAAACCTGATTACCTGGTCATCCATTGCAGATTTCTCCAGTCTATGGAAAAAAGAGCAGGAAGAAGACTGGATCAAGGATGGAAAGATCTATGTGGAAAACGCGAGAACTAAAGAAAAGATGCCCCTCAATAAAAGTCTTTTGGAAGATTTCAGAGCGCATCAGGAGGAATATAATATTTTAAAAGCTGCCAAAAAAGTCAATATACCATGGCTCATCCTTCATGGTGATAACGATGTTAACGTTGCGTTTAGTGTTGCCCAGCAACTCGCTCAAAAACAACTGAAAGCGCAGATTCAAAAGATTGAGGGAGCTAACCATGTGTATGGCGCATCACATCCATATGCTTCAGAAGCGCTCCCGGATCATCTTCAACAAGTAGCAGATAAAACATTGGCATTTCTTACTGGCAACTCATAATCTAACTAATTGCATCTTAAAATTATTAACACCTCATTGCATGTAAGCAGCAATGAGGTGTTAATAATTGAATAGCTTATTTCCTACCCTTGTACATTTGATTTAGGTTTACAGCGGGCATCAACACACTTGTCGAATCCGAGAAGGAACCTGAACATTTATCGATCATCGTATTAAAAACCTTGAAACCAGATTTCCCTAAGGTGTTAATTTTAAGATTTTTGATGAGCTGCATAGATGCATCACCATCCCCACCCTTTAGTTCGATATCATCAGTCCCGGTAGAATTGATCGTTAGGTTGTCAAATGAACTTCTTTCGATAATAACACTTCCATTCTTCACATCCATAAAGACATTCTTAATCGGTGTCTCGACAAAAGTTATTCCCCTCACATCAGTGCTATGAATGTCCAATCGACCGATCTTTGACTCCGCATTGAAGTTAGCAGAATTCATATTATTTAATGATAAATCTAAAGAATCCATCGCCGCTTGCAGGTTGATCCCAGAATTTGAAACCTTTAGTCTTTTCATCGCCAAAGAAGAAATGTAAATTCTCCCGAAGACTTCGCCTTTAATATTAGGTTTGATGGTGACCAGCAGTTGACTGTTGGCATCGGTAGAAATAGTAAGGAACCCTTTTAAATTGTCGGAAAACTTTATCTCCTGCTTGGCATCCTTGACTAAGGTGACGGCCAGGTGCATGCCTTTATCCCCCTGGATACTCACAGTTTCAAATGAGCCATTTGCCGGTATACTGGCTATAATAGTTGGAAGTGGCCCGAAGCCATCCATTGCTGCCGTATTGTATAAGCCATCCCCTTTTTCATAATATACCCTGGAAATAATGGCAATGCTAAGTATTGGGATAAGTATCAATGCAGTGGCAAATGCAATCAATAGTTTATTACTTGTTTTCATGTTTTAAGATTTAAAAGTTTCATTTACAAAAGATTCATAACGCTTCTCCAACTCATCGAACTCAATATTCAGCAGATAAATGTTCCGAAATAAGATCGGTAGTTCGTCCTCCATAAACTGAACTTTTCGGTAAGCTTTCACCTGGACTCCTGCATCTTCAGCTACGAAAAAGCCGATGCCTCTTTTGTTGTTAATTATATTTTTCGTTTGTAAAAGTTCGTACGTCCGCATAACAGTATTGGGGTTAACTTCCAATGTGACCGCCATCTCTCTGACTGAGGGAATCTTCTCTTCTGTCTTCCATCTCCCCAACAGTATATGCTCACAAACGTACTCTGCTATTTGAAGGTATATTGCCTTATTGTCTCTAAATTCCATGTCTATACCATTAAAAATTACACTTGCTTTTCTTTAAGCCTTACATAGGTAATGATCCAAAAGATCAGCGCCAGCGTGATTACTCCTAAGACCAAAAGCCACTCCGCTGTGTTCTTACTCGGACTATACCAGCCTGAATGGCCATCGCCACTTATTGAGCGTCTGCCCTCCATCAAATATTGGGTAGTGTTAATAAATAGATAGGTCCACAAGCCGGAAAATAACATCAGGGCAATAGCAGTTTTGATATAATGAAACTTATTAAAATAGATAGATCCCAAAAGGAAAGCTGCAGTAACAAGCATTGGGGCTACATAGAACGGGGCCAGCATTCCGCTTCTTGAAACAGTGAAAAAGTAGGCATAACTGTCTGTTTCCACTATCTGTCGTCCCAGTGCATCAGTATAGGTAGTGGTTCTAACTGTGCTTGAATACGTGTCTCTCAACTTACTTATGAAAGCGAGGTCAGCTAGATAAAATATCACAACGAAGCTAAGCAATGAAAGTATTAGAGTAAAGAAGACACCGGCAAGGAATTTTTCAAATGTGGAAGCCGGTATCAGCAGGTCAATGACTGTCTTAGATTTCTGGCCAAGATGAGCGAAGTAGTTACTGGCGATTACACTGATAAAGAGGAAGCCAAAGATAAGAAACAATGGTTCTCTGAAATCCAAATGGACCCGAGCAGTATAGTCGTGTTTAAAGATACCCCATAAGGCCACCAGGTAAAAAGCTGCAATCACCCCGAATGCGACCGCTAGTGTAATCAAAAATATCTTCCCAAATTCTAACCATTGCCTGCGAAGCAGAAGTCCGAATCGATTGATGTTGAATGTATTGTTCATATCTCCTAATTAAAAACCGTTTTAAGTTTAGATTTTTCAGCAAGCATCGCATTGAAAAGTAACTCAATGTCGAGTTTGCTGTCTTCGTCGTGGTAGTTTGGAACCACCGCATTGTAGCCGGACAATGATGGCTCTGAGTAGATAACCGTTTCATCCAATTCTTTGAGTCTCTTGAAGCAAAGTTTATGCGTAATCTCTTCTACGGATGCTTTCAGTGCAACTTTGCTTTCATCTAGCATGATCACTGTATCAATCAGGTTATCAAGATCTCTCACTTGATGCGTCGAAATAATGATACAGCGGTCATCGGTCAATGCCGCAGCCATTATTTTACGAAACTGAGCTTTGGATGGGATATCCAGGCCGTTGGTAGGCTCGTCCATGATAATCAGTTTAGCTTGGGTAGCCAGGCCGAAGGCAATGATAAGTTTCTTTTTCTGTCCGTAAGACATATTGATCAACTTCTGCCCAACAGGAATATCAAACTCAGCCAACAATTCGTCGAAGTATTTTTGGTCGAAGTTAGGATAGAAAGGAGAATTTGCCTTCACATAAGCAGCTATCTTAACCGAAGGCAGATAGAACTCCTCCGGAATAAAACAGATTTGCCTCATCAATGAGGGTTGACGCTTTGCAGGATTATGCCCCATCACCGTGATGGCACCACTGTCAGCGTAAACAAGGCCGGCCAGGTTTTTCAACAAACTGGATTTCCCGGCGCCATTCTTTCCAAGCAGACCATAAATATGCCCTGCTTGTAATTGCATACTAAGGTTTTTAAACAGCAAATGCTGTTTGCTATAACCAAAGTTCAAGTCGTTAATTTCAATCATACATTAGTGTATTAGTTAAATAATACACTAATGTATGATTCCATACGTATCTCTCCAAATTATTTTACAAATTCAGCAGATATTGTTTTCATAGACTTATAAAGATTATTTAAGAAACGCTATTCCTTATCTATAGGTTTATCGTGAAAGTCCTCAGAAGAACTTCCTGTTCCATCTTCATGTGTATCTTTTAACTTTTTCTCTGTCGAACCAACATAGCCGTCGTCTTTCAAAGAATCTGCGCCCTGTGTTCCGGTGTTATCTAATCCATCTCTCGGTCCTTGAGGTTGAAAAGGATCTGGTTTTTTTGTCGTTCCCATATGCTTAATATTTAGTTCTTAACAAATTACAGCAAGAGTGGTTTTTAAAACTCCTTATGCTATCTTTAGAAAACAAGACACAATGTTAAACGGTTTATACCTTAACTCTAAATGGAAATACCATGCTGAAATGGATTGATGTGATCAAATTTGCAAACCAGGGCAATCCGGCACCTGAACATACCGTAGTTAAATCTGAAGAAGAATGGAAAGCTCAGCTTTCTGAAGAAGAATATAGAATCACACGACTAAAGGGCACGGAAAGAGCCCACAGCTCAGAGATGTGTAGCCTATTTGAACCTGGAAGCTACGGTTGCGTATGCTGTGACACACTGCTGTTCGACGGTCAGCAGAAGTTTGAATCAGGAACAGGGTGGCCATCATTCACCCAACCTGTGGCGGAAAATGCTGTGGCTTACCATGCCGACAATGCCTTTGGGATGAGGAGAATCGAAGCACTTTGCAACACTTGTCAGGCACACCTGGGTCATGTTTTTCCAGACGGTCCGGCGCCAAGTGGTTTACGCTATTGCATGAATGCAGTATCCCTGAAGAAAGTAAAAAACCAATATGAAAAAGCGACATTCGGTGGCGGCTGTTTCTGGTGTACCGAAGCTATTTTCGATCATTTGAAAGGCGTACTAAAAGTGGAAAGCGGCTATAGCGGCGGCAAAAATATAAATCCAACCTATCGGGAAGTATGCTCCGGTGCTACCGGTCATGCTGAGGTTGTACAAGTAACCTATGACCCTGAAATCATTTCTTATGATGACCTCTTGAGAATCCACTTGAGTACACACAATCCAACAACCTTAAATCAACAGGGCGCCGACTGGGGTACCCAATACAGGAGTATTATTTTTGCAAATGATCAGAAGCAAATTGAAACTGCTGAGAAAATCATTCAAGAGATGAAACCCAGTTTTGAAAAAGAAATCATCACAGAAGTAAAACCGTTGCAAGCATTCTTTAAAGCGGAAGAACACCACCAGAACTATTACTCATCGAACCCTGAAAAGGCATATTGTGCCGCAGTGATCAATCCAAAACTAGAAAAGTTCAGACAGCTATTTAAGGACAAAATGAAGCAGCAGGGTTAAGCAGCTATCCATGAAGCTCAAAATTTAGTGCTCAGCACCATGGTAGTTAAACCAAACTTACCTCAATCCAGTTTCCGTCTTCCTTAATCAAGTCGATCAGATCATCAAGCGCACGGGCAGAATTAACATTCTTTTTAACCACTTCCTTACCACGATATAAGGTAATCTTATCAGGTCCCGTTCCTACATAACCATAATCTGCATCAGCCATTTCGCCGGGGCCATTCACAATACAACCCATAATTCCAATCTTAATGCCCTTCAAGTGATCAGTTCTTGAACGAATCAACTGCGTGGTTTCCTGAAGATCAAAAAGTGTGCGACCGCAACTCGGACAAGAAATATACTCCGTCTTAGAGATCCGGGTACGGGTGGCTTGCAAAATACCGAAACTGGTAGAATTCACGAGCGACAACTCCACAGGAGCAGCGGCTTTAATATATATACCATCACCAAGACCGTCTGTGAATAAGGCGCCAATGTCAGTTGCAGCAAATAACATCAGATCATCAGCAGTAACGCCGGGGTAAGATCTTTTGATAATTACTGGAATCTGTACCTCATTCTTGAACAATGACACGAAAAACGAACGTTGCGCGGCCATTCCATGAAGAGCATCAGTTTCCAAAACGATCACCACTGTGGCATCCAACAAAGCAAGGTCTACCGGCTCAGAAGCATTAATGCGTACTAAGTTTAAATGCTCATCCTTCACACCGGCTACTAGGTATTCGCTAAAAGAAAACAGCGGATGACAGTTGTATTTATCCTTCAGATTTGCCCAGGTGGACGCATTGTATATTTGTTTTAAGCCGCCAGGGAAGGAGAAAGAAGGTAAATTGTCACCAAGATAAACCAAGTCGCAGGCCTGATCCGCCATATTGTATTTGTCCAGTCCGGCACTGTATTTATAACCTACGGCACCCAACATATAAGGATCTTTCAAGTTCTGATCAGAAATATCCAGCATAACAACCGGGTGGTGATGGCCACCAATATGACCCACCGGCATCGTCCTCCTTCTCGAATATTCATATGGATTATATGGAAGATTAAGCACTTTTATAGACTCTCTTTCAGGGGCAGCTTGTAAAGCAGCTGCGCGTCGTTCATATCTCAAAGCCAATGCTTTCGCCACCGGCGCTTCAAACTCAGGATCTTCAGTTAAAGATACACGAATGGTATCACCAAGACCATCTTCTAACAAAGTGCCTATACCTACTGCAGATTTTATACGGCCATCCTCGCCGTCTCCAGCTTCAGTAACACCAAGGTGCAAAGGATAATTCATCCCTTCTTTCACCATAGTTTCTACCAGCAAACGATAAGCCTGCACCATCACCTGCGTATTACTCGCCTTCATGGAAATCACCAAATTATAGTAATTCTGATCCTCACACATACGGATAAACTCCATAGCAGATTCAACCATGCCGCGTGGCGTATCCCCGTAATGACTCATAATGCGGTCGGACAATGAACCATGGTTCGTACCAATCCGCATCGCAGTACCATATTCCTTACAGATTTTTACTAATGGAGTAAACTTCTTGTAAATCCTATCCAGTTCTGCCTGATAGGCCACCTGGGTATATTCTATATTTTCAAAACGTTTCTTATCTGCGTAGTTACCCGGATTAATTCGGACCTTTTCTACTATCCTTGCGGCAGATTCCGCAGCGTTGGGGGTAAAATGAATATCAGCAACCAGGGGTACGGTGTAACCTCTATAACGCAGTTCCTTTTTAATGGCAGCTAAATTTTCGGCTTCTTTAACACTTGGTGCAGTAATACGTACATATTCGCAACCAGATTCCACCATTCTGATCGTCTGTTCCACTGTCGCAATGGTATTCATCGTATCAGTTGTAGTCATGGATTGAATGCGTATTGGATTCAATCCTCCCATTGGAACATCTCCAATCTGGACCTCACGGGTCAAAAACCTTGAATATGTTGTTAAGCTATTACTGTATCCTTCCATGACGTGCTGATGTGGTGCAAAGATAAAGATTATATTAATCTATCCTTTATTACCAAAGTATTTGCAATGATATCGTGAAAACATTGTTGCTTTTTATTGAGAAAACTATAAAGGTATCCAAAGAATGCAGGGGCTACAGACAATGCCTTTGCCGCATTTCTTCCAAACGAAACGCTGGTCTCAATCCGGTTTCCCATCATATCTGTCACCTTAATATTCATCAGAATTTTACCCCAGGTTGCTTGTTTTTCAGAGGCCTCAACAATACTACTGTAAATAAACTTAGCCAGCGGTATCAATGGAATCCCTCCTACTGCCACAGCGATCCGCTGCACCTTTTCTTCCACGAAGACAAAGCTGACCAGCACCAGGAGTACATAACCAATGGTTAGCAAGAAAAAGTCGATGCCAGAGGCCAGCAGACGCTGATCGAAAGAAGCAAAATATTGTGGGGCAGTCTGCTGATAGGTAAAACCAAGAAGCTCGCGCAGTTCAGGGAACTCGTGAGCTTCTTTATAATCATCCATGCCGGGCTTTCTTACGAAAGTGGACGTACGGATCTTCATTTCTTTTAATGTGGCAAGTTTAAATGGGCCTTCAGGTTTTCCGTTTATGACAACAGTATAATCAACATCATGATCTTGCATCGGTATCTAACTAGTATCTCTTCACCTCAAAGTTACTCAATCCGCCATTTAAACTGATGAATATCTTTTTGGTGGAAGTGGCATAGTTTGGCGTTTCATAGGTGCCATCTTTCATCTTAGTAAACCCTTCGAAGTCTTTTGAAGACAAACCACTCTTCGTCTTAATCTTGCAACCAGAATTAGTTGGCACATTTAACTTGACATCCGCAACACCTGTTTTAATGCGGACATCCGTCATCGGCAAAAGATCGCCAAACTTGATGTCAAGGGCAGCTGCACCCCCATCAAAATGAAACTCACGTACCTGGTAAGGACTAAGGTCAAAGTTGATCTCTCCTGCACCCATGTTCAAATTCATCTCCCACACAGGTTTGGTGTTCAAGTGAATATCTACATCGTTTCCGCCTTCACCCATGTTCCAGCTCTTGCTGCCATTCATCTTGAAAGTTACCGTCCTTAAACTGTCTTCCAGATTGTTTGACAAACCAAAAGAACCTCCTCTTTTTTCTACATTTGCTGTGAACAGGCTATCTGTAGCGCCAACAAGCGTATAAGATGTTCCGCCACCACTAATGTTTAATACGGTCTTTTTACCGGCCGCATCCTCAAACGGAAGGTCGAATTTCTGGACAGAAACATCTACGGTGTCATTATCATCGTCGTCGCCCAGCTCCATACTGAACTTGGTTCCCTTAGAATCGAGCGGTTTTTGAGTACCACGATAAAACAGCACACAAAGCATTAAAACCAATACCCCTATCGAAATATAACCGCCTACCTGCGACTTACTTTTCGAGAAAAGAATGTTAACACCGGCTATGATCAAGAATATTGGCCAAAAGCGCCAAACACTTCCCCAGTAAAATTCAATGACATTAAAGTTCTCTAAAAGGAGTACGCTACCTATAAATAGCAACACTATACCCCACATTATTCTATCCAGTTTCATCGCTATATATCTTTTTTGGTGAATCTATCATCTACTTTAGGCACCTCTTGTATTGGGGTCTCGGTTGCCACCGGTACTTCCACCGCGCTGTCAACAGGTCTATCTGCAGGTTTCTCTGCAGGCTGTTCCGCTACTGGAGCCGCTGTGTCCTGTTGCCTTTTCCAATCCTCCCAGGCATTCCTATTTTTAGCTTTCAGAATGAAGCTAATTCCAATGGCAACAAAAACCAATGGCCACATTTTGCTTACATTAATGACGTTGAACCAAAAAGGAATGATATTGAATTCATTCATCAGGAAATAAATACCCAACACCAGTAGAATTAAACCGGCAACAGTTTTACCTGTCTCACTACTTCTTTTTAAAGGCCTGAATTCCGCATCTTCTCTGGCAGTCCTAAAAGGATCTGCATTCATGCTAGGTGACGTCCATCCCTGCGACTGTGATTTCTGCTCGAAAGGATTCGCAAATCCTTTATTGTACTCGTTAAACTTTGCAAACCGCTTTGCAGGATCATTATTCACTGGAACTACAATCCACATCACCAGGTAAACCAGAATCCCGGTTCCCACCAGAAATATAGTAGATAACACAAACAACAACCTAATAATGGTTACATCAACCTCCATGTACTCTGCGATGCCGGAACAAACGCCCCCCACCACTTTCTCGTACTCATTTCTAAACAATCTCTTCTCCATGATATTTCCCTCCTTTATTAAAATTGTACCGGTTTGATCGTTATCTCCTCAACGTTTGCGCCATCACTCAGGTTCAATACATTCCAAATGCTATTGGCAATATCTTCCGGCTGCACAAAACGCGCTTCGGGAATCGTTGTCCCTTCCCATGAGGATGTTAATGTTGAGCCTGGTAAAACAGCGGTAACCTTAACGTTGTATTTCGATAACTCCTCCCTAAATACATGATTAAGACTATACATCGCTGTTTTAGTTACACTGTAACTGCCTGCATTTTCGGCAATTTGTTTGCTCGCTACCGAACAAATGTTAAAAACATGGCCAAACTGCTGTTTACGCATTATTTTACCAAAATATTTACCACAATAATACGCTGCTTTTAAATTAACATCCGCCATGCTTTCAAACTGGTCATCAGCTTCATCCAGCAAACTACCCGTTAAAAATACACCCGCATTATTGATCAGCACATCGACTTCCTTCATTACATTTTCCACGGCTTCGCAGAAAGCATACACTTCGGATTTTATAGCCAGATCGGCCTTAAAAGTGAACACCTGTATACCCAGCTTCTCAAGCTCATTTTTGAAAGCTAATAGCTCCGCTGAATTTCTGGAACATATGGCCAGATGGTAACCTTCAGCTGCCAATTTCAAGGCGATTGCCCTGCCGATACCTCTCGTTCCCCCAGTGATTACTGCATTCATATGCTTCTTTTATTTAGCTAACAATAATACAAAAAACGACCGCAGCCCAAAACTTTGGCGCTAAAGTTTTGTTAGAAAAGTCTATAAGGTCATTTCAAGTTTTTATTGTTTCTTTGTAATAATATTGCTCAAGTACCTACAGCTAAATTTTCAAGAATGAATTTCACCAACTTTGGCAAATACCTCCTTCTACTTAAAGCGGTATTCAGAAGACCAGAAAAGTTTAAAATTTACCTGAAAGCCATATTTACCCAAATGGATTTCATCGGTGTAGGATCCTTAGGTTTAATAGCAATTATCTCCACCTTTATCGGAGCCGTAATGACGCTGCAAATTGCCTTCCAGTTGGTAAGCGATTTTATCCCAAAAACAATTATTGGTTCGGTAAACAGAGATTCAAGTATCCTTGAATTGAGTCCAACCATCACCGCCATTGTTTTGGCAGGTAAGATTGGCTCTGCTATCTCTTCAGAAATCGGAACCATGCGGGTAAGTGAACAAATCGATGCCCTGGAGATCATGGGTATCAACTCACCTGGCTACCTTATCCTTCCTAAGATTATTGCTGGTATCACTATGGTGCCTTTATTGGTCATCATGTCTATGTTCCTGAGCATCACAGGTGGATATTTAGGTGGTACCTTATCTGGCGCAGTATCTCCTGCGGAATATATTGAAGGTATCACTACCGACTTCAACCCATACACCATTGTAGTTGCTTTAACCAAGGCATTTGTTTTTGGTTTCATCATCACTTCAGTTCCTGCTTACGAAGGTTTTTACGTAAAAGGTGGTGCGCTGGAAGTAGCTCAGGCAAGTACCAGGGCAGTTGTAGTAAGTTGTATTTCTATTCTTGCTTGTGATTACATCGTAACCCAGTTATTACTATGATCGAGATTCAAGACATTCATAAATCCTTCGGTGATAACGAAGTACTCAAAGGCATCTCCGGTAAATTTGAAGCCGGCGTAACCAACCTGATCATAGGTGGATCCGGATCCGGTAAGTCTACCTTACTAAAATGTATGGTTGGTCTGCACCATCCCGAAGAAGGTATCGTAAATTACGATGGCCGCGAGTTTACCACCATGAACTTTGAAGAGAAGATCGAAATCAGGAAAGAGATCGGGATGCTATTTCAAGGTTCCGCCCTGTTTGACTCCATGACAGTCGAAGACAATATCATGTTTCCTTTGAATATGTTTACCGCGCAAAGCGCCAGCGAGAAACTCGACAGGGCTAACTTTTGCCTGGAACGTGTCAATCTGGAAGGTAAAAATAAACTATTCCCTGCTGAGCTCTCAGGGGGTATGAAAAAGCGCGTGGGTATTGCCCGTGCCATTGCCATGAATCCTAAGTATTTGTTTGTTGATGAGCCCAACTCCGGTCTTGATCCAAAAACATCTATCGTTATTGATGAGCTGATTAAAGAGCTTACGGAAGAATACAATACCACCACTATTGTTGTAACACACGATATGAACTCGGTAATGGGCATTGGAGACTATATCCTTTTCTTGCATGAAGGCAAGAAGTTCTGGGAAGGCTCCAACAAAGAAATCGCCCACACTGATGTTGAAGAACTAAACGACTTTGTTTTTGCCAGCCGCTTTATGAAAGCTGCAAAAGGAAAATTTTAATACACCACACTTTATGATAAGCCTGTTAACACCCACGCATTGGAAAGATTATGAACTGATTGATTGTGGGGACTTCGAAAAGCTAGAGCGTTTTGGAAATCTTATCTTATCCAGACCAGAGCCTCAGGCAGTTTGGAAAAAGACCCTTTCAGAGAACGACTGGAAGAAACAAACCCACATTAAATTTAAAGGACGCTCTGCAACCTCCGGTGAATGGATCAAAAGTTCTGCGCATCTTCCAGACCGCTGGAATGTGGAATATAAAAATGAGGAGGTTGGTATTAACCTTAGGCTAGGACTAACATCCTTCAAACATGTGGGCGTATTTCCTGAGCAAGCGGTTAACTGGGATTACATCTCTTCTTCCATCAAGAAATTCAAAATTTCAAGTCCTAAAGTACTCAACCTTTTCGCCTATACCGGAGCAGCATCCTTAATTGCGAAAGCAGCGGGCGCAGACACCACACACGTAGATTCCATCAAACAGGTAGTAAACTGGGCCAATGAAAACCAGGAATTATCCAAATTGAAAGATGTGAGATGGGTAGTGGAAGACGCGCTTAAATTTGTGAAAAGAGAACTTAAGAGGGGCAAAAAATACAACGGAATCATCCTAGACCCACCTGCTTTTGGCCACGGTCCAAATGGTGAGAAGTGGAAACTGGAAGATCACATTCAGGAGATGATGCACGATGTAGTGCAACTATTGGATGATGAGGAACATTTTCTGATACTCAACACCTACTCATTGGGCTTTTCTTCTGTCATCGTAGAAAACCTGATCAAAACTTCTTTCCCTCAGGTGCAAAATCTGGAAACCGGCGAGCTTTACTTACAGGCCACTTCCGGTATTAAATTACCCTTAGGCGTATTCGGTAAGTTCAATAAATTCTTATAACAGACAGCGTATTAAAGAGAGAAAGCTTTCGGCATCCACCTAAAAGCTTTCTCATCAACTAACGAAACCAAACTTTAGTTCTTTTTTACCAGCTTATATTCAATAACTGGTTTACCTCTTACACCGCCATCACCGGCACCCATGGATACAAATTTCAATTTGTACACATTACCTGATCCATCTTTAACTACATAAAAACGATCAGTCTTCACTCCTGTAGCCGGACTAGTTGATCTCCACGCAGAGCCGATCACATCACGTGTATTTAAAAATGTAGTAGTAGCAATGTTTGCTTCAGCATAATTTGCATAAGTCACAGTTGAAGTAAGTACTTCAGCCAACGTCACACCACCCAGGTTGTTGCTGAAAACAATGTCAGAAAACCCGTATGGATAGGCATCCACACCTGTTCCACCGTAGTAGATCGACCAGGTCCAAACGATGTCCCATTTGGTTTTGTTAGGTTCAACAGGAACCACTTTTGCCGTTCCAGCATCAAAATTCACAAAATCAAAGTTGTTTGCTCCGCTCTTCGGAATGTCTATAGTTTTAAAAGTCGTTTCCTTAACCTTGGCATATTGTAAAGTATAACCCTCACCTTTTCTAACGATCCTGATCTTGTAAAGGTTGTCCATATTAAGTACTGCAGTCCGACTTCCTCCCACAGGATTTACCACATAAACCTTGTTGCTCGCATCAGTTGCTGAGACTGTAGAAATAACATCTTTAGTCACATCTCCATATACGTTGTCAATATTACCAAAAGCCCCGGCGGTTCCCAATGGAATGTCAAAGTCAGCCAGCGTTATTTGTGCTTCTGTTACAGCCGCCAAATCTGTTTTATCTGCCAATATAATTGCAGAAGTTCCATTGGTATTGTTTAACCTCACTCTAAAATCACTCCCGGATGAGAATCCCAACACCCAGACGCCTCTATTGACAGGTGTTTGCGTATTCCCACTAAAATCTACATATACTGAGTTTCCAGCACTTGAACCTGCCTCGTTGGCAGCTGTGATACCATTCATGGTTAAGGTAGAGCCATCTGAAGTAATCGCAGCGAAGCTCAGTTCTGACTTAACTGTGCTACCCAATACGATCGATGATCCCGCAGTGCTTACGCTAAAAGCGATTTTTTCTGTACCATTCAATACCGCACCCGCTACTTTCTTCACTTTGAAAGAGACTGAACTGCTGCCCGCAGGGATAGTGAGCGACAAAGAATTATTAACAGCCGCAGGCTCAGTGATGAAATCCGTGGTATAAATTACTCCTGTAGTCAACAGCGTAACGGTTAATGGCACCGCAACATCGGTATTGCGACTTAATGATAGTTTCACCTCAACTTCAGCAGTAGTCGCGTCAATACCCTGCTTATCCGCAGTGAAATTGATGGTATTATCTGGAAGTGGCGGATCAGACTTTGAGCATGATGCCATCGTTCCCGCAAACAATAAAGCTAATGAGTAGGTAAGAAATTTTTTCATAATTGTTATTTTTAAAATATTTAGTTTTTAGAAAATTGCATCGTTAGGCCCAGAAAGAAGGATCGGCCATAGCCCATTGGAGCGGCTCCACCACCACTATGAGGATCTGTACTCCCATTGGTTGTTCTCAATCTGGTCACGTCAAACAGGTTTCTTATACCCGCATTCAGTGACAATAACTTATTCACTGTTTTACTTGCGGTGAGGTCTGCCAGGTGAAAGGCGGCGACCTCCGATAGTACCACTGCAGATGTCCCAGCACTAGACCCAGGTAGCAAAACGTAGGCAGGTCTTTTGCCATTGAACTTATAAAAGAAGCCCAGGGAAGTTCCAATCTTTTGGAACTCATAACTGAGGTTTGTATTTACTTCCGGAGTCCAGGTAAATTCAGGAGTTTCACTAGTTTCTGTGTATTGATTGTATCGGCCGATATAAGACAGCCCAGCAGTGGCCCTAAAGTTTCCAATGCCGAAAGTATTGTTCCATTCAACTCCTTTTGTCTTGAATTTTGCAACGTTCAAATACATAGACGACGAAGGAACAACAGCGTCGGCAGCCAAGTCAATCATGTCATTAAAATGATTGTAGAAACCACTCAATACCGTTTGATAGGTATATGCTTTCCCCTCTGATAAAGCCCAGCTGATCGATCCGTTGAAACTGTCTGAGGTTTCTGCCTTCAGGTTTTCGTTTCCAACGATATCATGACTGGAGTCTTTAAATGTAAAATACAACTCCCTCAGGATCGGGGCACGATACCCTTTTGCATAAGCAGCCCGCAGATCAACTTGTTCTGTCAGCTTAATCTTCGCATTTAGTGACGGGATAACCGGCGGAGCATCATAAACAGAATTGCGAACAAATCTTAATCCCGGGCGCAATTGTATGGCATCACCCAATTGGATCTGTGAGGATAGGAATACCGCATAGTCGTTAATTTCAGGATTACCTACAATTCTACCACCACTTCCCGTGTTGTTATTAAATTCCACACCCGATTGAAAGGAAACCGCTCCAGACACTTTGTATAAGGCCGTGCCTCTAAAAAAGGCACTGCCAAACACATCTTTATCCTGAGCGCCCAAATCCGTAGATAACGTTTCTTTGCCTGTATTCAGATCCAGATTTGTCGAAAGCGTCCGTCTGCTATAATCGGTATAAGATGCGGCGCCGTTAAAGCTCCATTTGTCGTTCAATGTATACGCCGCTTGGCCCTGGTGGAAATACCGCTTCGACAAATACTCCTTACTTGGCGCAACCTGCGTGTTTGTATTGATATCACCTAAATAATGTAACGTCTCATCAGTTGCATTGAACCTATACCACACGTCGACCTTATCCTTTTTGTAACCCACATTTGCCGAAGCTAAAAACTGTTCTTTAGGCAGCCATTCCATGGTTCTCGTGGTGCTATTTCCTTGCCACCCACCGAAATCGTTTCTTGTACCCGAGGCGCCCACCTGCCATCCGTTTTTTTGCCAATTGACGCCAAGGTTACCATTGT
>Ga0247814_10000267_pt1 | contig 45724 bp, 61 predicted proteins | sample UWRJL179409R1_FD_179947 | JGI IMG/M metagenome (GOLD analysis project Ga0247814, IMG submission 179947) | Plant litter microbial communities from Arlington Agricultural Research Station in Wisconsin, United States - UWRJ-L179-409R-1 | ecosystem: Environmental > Terrestrial > Plant litter >... | reverse complement strand
ATTTAAAAGCAATGGACTGTACATGTCAGGACCTTGTTCTACGGTATTACCAGATCCTTTATAAGAAGAGCCTCCCCCTCCTCCGCCAAATGCTTGTCCAAATTTCTTGGTAGCAGAGGAATATGTTACATTTCCCATTAGCGTTTGAGTTGAATTTTTAGTAGCAAATAAGCTGCTTGAAGCCGTACCGTCTTTAAAAAGACCTTGCTCAACTTCTTGTGCCATTATTTCTTTTCTTTGATGAGAGACAGATTTATGCATCTTCGATGTTATCGAAGGAACACCTTCTCTATTTTTTAGAAAAATTTCAGATTTCGTTTCTCTTCCATATGACATTAAACTACCTCATTAATATATGGTAATATATATCAATGATTTAAATTCTTCGATTTATATAGCCACCCACAATCAATGGTTTATTGATATCTTTAATGCTTCCACCAAGCTGACCATTATTTTTTTGAAATTGATTTGTAATTATAAATTTATAACCAATGTATGCATTCAATAATGCCATAAATCCGTCATTAGGAGTTGCCCCTTTTACATAATTAATACTAGGGTCGCCAGTTCTTGAAAGAGATGGTTTAATATCCATACTAGCACAATGATCTATTAACCAAGCAATGCCTTCATAAGATCCAAAAGGAAATCTAACCATTCCTTTTTTCATTTGATCAAACATTTCTCCAATATAATGATTTCTTTCAAATTGAATTTCTTTTGGAAACCTATCTGCTGCATATTTTATATGATTATTAATCTTTCCACTGGCACGAGATACTATGTATCTATCGCCATGGGCGCTATGCATTTCTTCAGAAAATTGTTGAGAAAATCCAATATCTCCAATAACTATATTTGCATTGTAATCACGCATTAATTTTTCAATTAATCCCTTTTTGCTTTCAGCATCATTTCTTTTAAATTTTGCGCAAAACTCTATTGATAAAAGACCGGCTCCTTGAGCCCTTAAAACAACAGCCGTGCTAAACGATTGACCACTTTTAACAGACTTTTCAGACATCTGCTCAAGATCTCCTCGAAGACCGTAATCAATTCCTATAGCAACAATTTCATTTGAATTTGCTGGAAGCGAAGCAGTCATTTTTCTACCAGGATCAGCACAATGTTCTCTTATATCTTCAATACTAATTGGTGAACTGTCGCCTTGATAAAATTCTCCTAGAACTTCATTTTGCCAAACTTTCTCAGTATTGCTTATATGAACTCCCGGCTTTTCATTTAAAATATCTTCTTTTGTAAAGAAGGGCATGTAAAGCTGATTAATATGAAAGCCTATTAATTTTACATCTTCATCATCTTCAGATTGAAGAGCAAACCACTTTCCTCTTTCTGCGGCTGGTCTTTTATCTTGTTCATGACCGCAATGAGTACATTTAACTATGTATCCATACAACCATATTTTTTCCCATTCATCCGATCCTGGGGTATAAAGTGGAAAATAGCTTTTGCAACTCTCGCATCCTAAGTGATAATATTGTTGAGTGCTTGACTGCCATCGCTTATGATAAGCTCCACCTTTTCCTCGAGGCGTTCCGAATAAAACTTGAACGCCTTTATTTCCATATTTTGCAGTTGTTAAAGTTTTTAAAGAATTACCAATAGCTTGTTCGGAAGTTGATTGCACTTCGTCAAATATCATCACGTCAGCCGTGCGACCCATTATTCGGTCCCCCGTCAATCCTACGCTTTCAATCCACAAATGATTACCATTTACAAATTGTTTGAAGTGCAAACTGTCATTGGTTGGTGAAGATGTATCCAATAAAGATTGCATATATGATTTTGGCTTCGCCCCCTTTTTACCTTCTTCGGAAAAAGATATAGAGGTATTAATCATTTGTTGAAGCTTTGTTTTAGAATAAGCTGCTGCTAATTCTAATTGGGGAAAAGCGTGGATAACTCTTATTGGTGGTCTTCCATTTACACCAAATAAGCCACATCCCATGAAATACATTTCAAGGGCAGAAGCCATAGTAGTCAAACCAGTCTGCCTTGATTTTAATATTAAAATAGGCTTAGCATTTTTCTCTAATGCTTTTACTCCAACATATCTGTAAATATCTGACAAGGGCTTATAACCATTGCCATTTAAACGAAATGGATTACCATCAAGAGTAAGATATTTTTCACAGAATGCGACTGGATCAATACGAAGCAAATCGTCTCGCATTTTAGCGAAAGCAATTTTTTCCTGCTCCAGGTCTTTCTTTGACATTTTATTTCTTTATTTAAATCAGTCGCTCGATGGCATCAAATGATGAAATGCATCATTATTTTCTTCATCAGAAGTTGATGAGTTGTCGTTATCTTGTGTTCCCAAATTATTATAATTTTGAAAATTCATTGGGTTATTACTTTTTTCTTTTAAGTTCATAGAACTTATAAAACGAAGTAATTTTTCATCTTCCCAAAATGCATCATCAGAAATATCATTTTTATGAATAGAATTTATTTTTTCTAAGATTGCAGGAATAGGAACGTTTCCTTTTGTCGATCTAATATAATTTTCTATTGTTGTTTTTACTTGAGGATTTTCAGTAAAAATGTCAGGCATGTTTGCATTAACAGATGCGGTTTTTTTATTTTTAACTTTATCATTTTCTGATAATTTTATTTTTTCTAGATAAGCAGTTAAGCCAGCTCTATTTTTCATTTCTTCAACCGCCTCTGCAACAGAACTATATTTTGATTTTGTTCCATGCATTATATAATTTATTTGATTAAATAAACTATCATCCTTTTCTTTAGATTGAACGGCTGATTTTTTTAGATTTTTTTCAAATTCTTTTAGCCAATAATCACTAGTATCATCAGATGCGGTATCAAAAGAATTTTTATATCTATTTTTCATTATAGACCAATTGCATTTTGTGAAGCTGTATCCAATACATCGCCAGCTGTGTTTCCAGAAACATCATTATCTAATTGTAATTTTGCAAGAGCTGATTGTGCCGAGCTATTCCAATTTCCATCAACTGGTCCAGAATAACGGTTCATATTTTTGAGCCATTCTTGAACTTTAGAAACATCTTCTTTAGACATGGGATTCATATTTTTATCTTTAAGCCCAAAAGTTGAAGGAACTTTTGATAAAAGTTGTTGTCCTTTTAACCACTCAAACATTTTTTCTGGACTTTGTAATTGAGCTTGTGGAAGATCTTGATTTTGTTTTAGACCATAAAGAATATTTCGCATTTCATCATCATTGGCATCAGTCCATTTTCCATTTTCTTTTACCAAATTAGATTTATAACCAACGCTGTGTCCCCACGCATTAATTAGTTTTTGAAACTCAACAACTTTTTGTGGAGTCCAGCTTTTTGGTTTATCATAAAGAAATATGCCAGAATTTTCAGTTACTTCTTTCATTGGCGCTTCAATAACTTGTTCTTGAGTTTCTTGCGCTAATGCTAATTTGAGTTCTATTTTTTTTGCAATGCTAAAAAGTTTTCTTGAATTCATATATTTACCTTATCCTGGGAAGTTGCTATTCCAATCATAATTGTCTGATGAAGAAATATCTACTTCTTCATCTGGGAAAAATCCTCGGTCTCCGCGTAATGGCATCCCCATATCATTAAGTAGCCATGCAACTTCAGATTTTTCCCTTGCAGTTAAATCATATTTTTCAGCAAGTTTGAAAAACAAATCGTCTAAATTTTTGCCTGCTGATACCGTTCCATTAATACAAATTCTGGCTATTGCCGAAATTAAAAGAGGGACAGAAATTACAGTTCCTTGAACTCCAGAAATTTTTTGAGCTTCTTTTGTTATTGAGACTTCTTCTGAAGCAGTCTTTTTTCTTTTTGTTTTTTTAGATTTTTTAATTTTATCTAATCTATCATGAAGACGATCCAAACCATCATCAATTTGGGAACGAACCGCTTCTACTTTATTTGCATCAAGTTCGCCATCAATATCGAGACGCATAGCTTTAGAAATTTCGCCATCTAAACGTTCCATATAAGAAATCGCACGTTCGATGCCAGCAGTGTCCAACCCAGAGTGTTTCGGTATATTATCTAATCTATCTTTAATCCAAGCAACAAAGCCTTCTGCGCCCTTTGAAGCCCAATTCCATTTTTCATTTTTTTGAATTTTCTTTGCTTCATTTTCATCTAATTTTTCTTCGGGCTCTTCTTCTTGCTCTTCTTGAACTTCTAATTCGGGGTCTTTGGTTCCTGGTGGCGCTCCTGGAATATCTTCAACTATTAATTGAATTTCTACGGGCTCATTCACTTCTAGTTGTTCTGAAGCATCGCTTACTTCCAAAGAATTATCAAAATGAACATGATTAGACGGCATGTGTTGCATGATGTGTTCATTTGGGGATTGTTCTATAACAATTAATTCTTGAGCGTTTGATTGAAATGTCATTTTAAATGATCCTCTAAAATTGTATTTAGCTTATTATATGTGGAGTTATTCATCAGTTTTTTATTTATTCTCCACCGCCACCATCGCCTCCGCCAGCATCTCCACCACCATCTCCTACATCGCTATCAACTTCTGATGGACTATCATTATCATTATTTGTCGTATAACTTCTATTATCATAATGGTTATGATTTCCATATCCATATGGATAACCATAAAATGATCTTCCGACCATTCTATCTAATAAACTATTAATTCTTTTAATTTTTTTCTTTTTTGCTTTTCTTTTTCTTGCTTTTGCAAAATCCTCATCTTCTTTAATCCATTTAATGGAGTCAGAAGGAGATACGCTATCTATGATTAATCGATTAGGGGATAAGTGATCATACATTCCAGCAATCGATCCATTCATTGAATTTTCTTGAAAAATTTCATCAGAAGGAAAAGAGTGTAATGGATTTGAAACGGAAAAATCTAAATCAGCAGTTTTAATTAAAAAATAATCTATTTTAGAAGAAACGCTTTTAAGAGATTTTTTTGCTTTTTTATCATCAGCATAATATTCATCTTTAGGAGCTACATATTTATTTTTGTTTCTTTTTCTTTTATCATCAATAAATTCTTTTACGCTTTTATATTTTTTTCTTGAGCCGCTTATCCCTACGCCAGGACCAACGCCACGATCTCCTTCGGGAGTTTCATAAAGATCGTAATTAGAATACATCGGTTCAGAAAATCTACCAGGGCGAACAACAACGCGTTTGTCTTGTTTTCTTTTTTTATCTTCTTCGGGGGAAGTTGTTCCCAAATAATATGCTAAAGTTCTTTTAACCATCACTGCGCCTTGTTTTTTAAAAAATATGGATATATTTTTTCAGTTATTTCTATAAAGTTCCACAAATTCATTTTATTCAAATAAAATGCGGCTTTATCCGCATCATGCTCAAACGCTTGCTCCATTTTTTCTTTTAAAGATTTTGGTGTAGATATTTTTATTGATTGTGGATTTTTAGAAACAAAATCAATAATGGATTGATCCAAATCAAATCCTAATTTACAAGCCAAATAAATAGCTCGAGAAACTCTATTTCTATTGTTGGTTAATGTTATTTTTGGATCTAAACAAGTTTTTATTAATTTTCTTTTAATTGAGTCAAATCCAGATAAAGTTGGATCCAAAACAGTTTTTAAATCCATACTTAATAGTAAAGCATTACAACTAAAATCTCTACTAAACATTTCTTTTTGAAGCTCGGTAGGATTTTTAATACCTCGCAAAACTAATAATTTATCTATATTAGGCGCATTGAAATTAGAAGAAAAATCTAATTTCATATTTCCAATATGAATGCTTGAGTGTCCATCTGACATCTCTTGTCTTGATAAAGAATATTTTTTAGACAACTCTTCAGCCAAGGCAGAAGATAATTTTAAAATAGATTTATCACCATTAGTAATATCTAAATCAGCTATTTTTTTTAGATTGCCCATATATTTGTCGCGACTTGCACCACCACATAACATAGGTGAAGAGCACTGAATAATATCAGCTACTTTTTGTACTTCGTCTAAAAGCTCTTTTAATTTCATTTTATGTTAAAGGGGCGGCTGGTGTTGGATTAGGATCTTCTAATTCTATTTGAGGAACTTCTTTGCCCGGAACTGGAGTTCCTGTGTCTTCTTTAAGGTTTTCTGTTTCTTTTCGTTTTTCTTTTCTTTCTTTTTCTTTATCTAAATCATTTTGTAATTTATTTTTAATTTGAGCCGCCTGTGGATTAGTTGGTGAAGAATTTTCAGTTAATTCCATAGGAGTTGTTTTCATACTTCCACGAAGTTTAGATATAATATCTTCAATACGAGTTAAACAATAATTATTAGCTTCTAAACTTTTATTAACCGCTTCTGGAAGATTGCTAAATAATGATGCTAATCCAAGGCTATCCAACATCATATCAATAACTCCTAATTGTCTAGGGACTTCTCGTGTTCTGAATACATTGGCAATTTCTTCTAATTTAATTACAACATCATCAACGCTTATATCAGAAAAAACTTGATTTAATTTTTCATCAAAATTAGCCAAAGAACTATCTGCTGGTGGCGGAGCCACAGCATCATTTTGAACTGGAGCGACTGGCACTTCTTGAGCTTCTGAGAAAAGGCTTACTTCTAATTCATCATCAACTAAATTTACATCTAAATTTTCTTCTTCATCTTCCATGGAAATATTAGCACTTTCCATATTTTTTAGAAACGCATTTATTGCAGTATCTTTTTTTTCTATTTGCAAATCTGGCATAGGTGCAGTAGGCAATGCCGCTTGAGGAGCTTCTTCAGATAATGAAAATAAAACATCGCCAGCCATGGAAAATCCATTTTTAACTAAAACATTAGCCTCTCTAATAATCATATCATCATATATTTTAGTAGAAAGACTCATTTTATTCATAACTTGAACTTTTTTCTTCAAACTATAAATAGCCTCTATTAGATTTTCAAGCTCATCTCCAGCAAAAAGATCTCCCTCTTTAGAGCGGAGTAATTTTTCTGCACTATCTAAACGACCAATTATTTTACTTCTTTGTCTTTCAATTATTGATTTTTTTTCAGCAACTGTCATTTCATTTGAAATTAGTGATTTAGCATAATCAATATCTTTGCCACCAATATTTTCTTTTGCAGTTTCTTGATCGGGCTTTCCAAGTGGAATAAAATATCCAGGAGAACTACCATTAAATAAATTTTGAGCTTTTTTATATTTCAAGTGAGTTCCTTCTTCGTAAAATTTAAACCAAGTTTTAAAATCAGTTTTTTCTGCCTCATCCCAATCTTTTGTTAAATAATCAGTTGCAGAATTTTTAGATATACCATTTCTTTCTTGAAAATATATGCTTTTTAGTGTATCAAGCCATTTGGTAAGATCTGGAGATGGCGCGATGTTTTGAAATTCATCATAAACAGGATAAGAAATTTTATTTATTTTTTTATTTTGAAAATATGACATGCTATTCTTCTAACTTTTTAGAAATTTCTTCATTTAAAATTTGCGCTTCTATTAATCTATTTTGCGGTTTTTGAATGCTATCCGCTTCTGTCATCTTCATTTTAGAAATGTTATTCGAATATAATTCCATAAAACGCATAGATGTTTCTAGATCCATTTGCGCCAATGTTTCTCTAACCGTATCATGAACTACAGATATTTGTTTATCAACAATATTTACAGTTATATTGTTTTGTGTCATGCCGGCTTCAGGAGCCTCTGTGAATTTATAATACTTTTCTAATAATGTTCCAAACACTTCTGCATACTTTATAAGTACATTATCAACTCTTGTGTTTATACTTGATGGATCTTCTTGAATAACATCAAATACTTGACCCATACGAATTTCTATTGCGTTTGCAAGATTTTTTAAAGACGATCGAATATCTAATTCTTGACCTGCCGTTTTTATTAAAATATCTTTATAAGCAGGAGAGTTTTGAATAGATAAATTGATGTCATCATCTCCGGATGAAGATTTTACTTTTTGTAAATCTTCTTGAACCATTGAATATATATCTAAGTAATTATCGGAGAATTCTTTTATAGCTTTTTCAGACAGTACGAATTTTTTTTCATTTGCATTAGAATATTTTGCTTCGAGCCATTCTGCAACTTCTTTTGCATCAATTTGGATTAAAAGCTTGGAGATTAGTTCATCACGATCTGGATGTTCCATTATTTTTTTAACAGTAGTTTTAACAGACATTTTTATAAAAACCTTTCCAGATCGCAAATAGCCCGCATCTAATTAAAGATGCAGGCTTTTCATTTTTAGCGATATTTTTAATAGACATAATGTTATCATTATGCTATTATATTGGAATGGTTAATCTTTTTTAGATCGAATTCTTTCTTCTCGATTATCAAACATAGTAAATTCTGGTTTATATTCTAAAATATTTTGATTTGAAACAGATGACCCTGGAACTTTTGTTCCATCTTCTAATTCATAACCAGTCTCGTAATCAATTATTTTTCCATCTAATGAACATTTCCACGCAGTGTCAGCTACTCTTGACATTGGGCTGCCAGGATGATCGGGACAACTTCTTGAGGATAATGGTGCTTCAAGAACTCTATAGTTTTTTGTTGCGCCACTATCTTCAATTGCTTTTTCCGCATCAGCTATTTTTTTTTGGTCAGTAGTTAATTTTTTATCTTTATTTAGGAATAAAGGATTGATGGTAGATATTTCCTCACCCATAATGCTTTGACGGCTTGAGAAGGCTTCTGGAGCCTCTGCTAGGGCAAATAAAAGACTATCAATTGTTTTAGATTGCTTCATGAGCTCTTCATCTCCAGAACTATCAAAAGCCTCTGCAAGCAAAGCCAATTCTTCAATTGATTGAGTTGTAATTGTTTCTTTTGGTTCTAGATTATCAACTTGCTCGGCTGCTTTTCTAAGTTCCTGCGCCGCAGTTAAACAAGATGCCGCGACGACTTCTAAACATTTATCATCATATTCGGCAAGCATGAATGCCTCATTATCAGAATTTTCTAGCCATGAAGCCATGGCTTTTAGCATTTCAGAGATTTTCATTTTTTATCCTTTTTATCTTGACCGAAATTGGACTGATTTAAATGGTCTAACATTTCATCGCGATTGAAATCACTTTCTTCCCCCAAATCATAATCAAAATTGCTTTTCTTTTTTTCTTCTAATAATTTATATGCAGAAATTATTAAGCCGGCGCCTTCTTTAAATTCCTCCCAATCTCTTGGATTATGACCTCTATTTAAAGCATTAATTATTGTATCTAATTTGTATTGGAGATCGGGGTATTGAATTATTCTTTCCAACATATCCAAATCATTTAGACCTAATTTTTCTGCTGCATCAGTTTTGCTGAATTTCAAATATTCTTTTGCTCCCAATTGTTGTCGCTTGGGATCAAAAGCTTTTCCTGCATTATTTTCAATAAGTGTAATTCTAGAAAGGCTATCTAGTATTTTTCCAATGATACTAGACAATCTAGCCAATTGACCTTGAAATTTTCTAAATTCGTAAGCTCTAGTATTTACATCTCGTGGTCTAACTTTAATTATATAGCTATCCCAAACGGCATTATAAACTTTCCTACTCTCATCTGTTTCTATTCCAACAACTAATTTTTGAATTGTTGATAGCATTTTATTAATTTCTTCCATAGTTAAATCGTCTAACTTGGATACTAATTCTGCAAACAATCTCGTTATTTTTTTGCTAACAGGTTCTCCTCTAACTGCCATTTGATCTATCCACCCACCAGTAGAAGCGTTAGGAGCAACATAAAGAAAATATGTTTCTGAAATTTGTTTTTTTGTTTTATTTAAAATTTCATTAAATTTGTTTTCTTCTTGAGCGCAAGAAAACAATCCATATTTAATTTGGAGTATGTCAGCAATTGTTATTTTCATATTTAACCGAAGATTTTTGCATTAATAAAAGAGGCTGCTTCATAACTTTCATCCATACCTTTACGGTATAATGGGCGACAATTACCTTGCTCATCTTGATATACTTTGTGCTCTGGAAGACCAGTATGACTACAAATCATATGCTGACTTGTTGCCTTTTTTACAAGTTTTGAGCAACATGTTTGTTTTGAAGCTGTTTTATTTGTTAATCCAGACATGTATTCATTAAAGCCTATTGCGTGAGCTTTTTCATCCCCACAATTTGCCAAAACATTTAAAGCATCTTCTGCCGCGTGAAGATTGCCAGAACTCATAGCAACTCGTAAATTGTTTAGAACGTCGCTTGGTTTTAAATTGAAAAGAGGTGAGGCTACTGCAGAAGATCTGTTATCAGATAGATTTTCAGTTGCCATTTTGTTTAATGTTTTTGCTTCAAGTGGTAATAAAGATCCGTTGCAAATTAAAACTTTTGGAGTATTTACTTTTCCTGCGAAAATTTTAACAGGAACATTAAATCCTATTTTACCATTGTTTAATGAAACGGCATGAAAAATAGTATCTTCGGTATTGCTGGCAATTGATATTTTAGGATTATTAAATCCAAATGATGCGAGTGTTCTAACAAGAACATCATTAGCGATTTTTAATTTATCTGGTCCAAATTTCCATGCAGCTGTGCCCGCTGGAGTTTTTAGTTTTTCATCAAATAATGAGAAGCTTGCAGCTTGTGCGACTTTAACTTCCATTTTTGGTTGAGCATCTAATGATTGACCAAGTATTGAATTTCCATAAAATTCATTTTTAGCTTCTCTTGAGGCTTTTAGATTTAAAACAGCTAATTCTGTTTGAGACATTTCTTCATTTTTAGAAGCTGATTTTACAAGAACATCTAATATAGAACTTGCTTTTAAATTTAATTTGCTTCCAGCATTTGCTGTAATATATTTTTTAATCGAAGCGTTATCTAATTTGCTGGGTCCAAAATTTCCCACAAAAACTGAAGCTTGAATATGTTTTCCAGAAACATCAACAGGAACATAAAAACTGGTTAAGCCTTTTGGAGTTTCGTAATCAGCACGAGCAACAATGAATTTTTCATTGCCTGCATCAACAACAACTTTGTTAGCTGGAAGATTCCAGGAAGAAAGTGAAGACTGAACGGTCTTCAAAACTGCGTTTGCAACTTTTTCAGAATACGCTTTAATAGTTTCTGATCCTAAAAATGCTGAAGATAAAGCATTTGATAAAATTTCATTCGCTCCAGTATAAATATCTAAATCTTCTGCTGATGAATGATCCATTTTTTGAACTTGTGTTTTGTGAGAAATATCTCCTAAATCACTTTCTAGAGCTTGTGCGCATTTGGTTCCATTGACATAATATTTTTTATATAAATCTTTTAGATCAGCTTTTCTAATAAAATTTTTATTGTTTTTAACCATGCTCTCTAAAATGCGAAGAATTCCTCCAATGGTTTGATCATGAGGATTTTCTTGCAGAGACCTTGATAATTTATTTATCAATATTGGCGTTGCCAATTTTTCTTTGTTTTCTGCGAAAATTGACAATTGGTTTGCTAAATCTTTTATTTTATTAGAGCTCATTAATGAAACCTTTTAATTAAAGTAATTCCGGGTATTTACTTAATATGTGATCTTTAGTTGTTTTATCTGCTTGATTTAGCAAAGCTTGCACCAATTTTTTATTTTTTGCTAATTTTTCTGGCAAATAACCTTGCGCCTTTTCTAAATCCGCAGTCTTCATTCCTAATTTGCTTGCAGCAACACAAAGAATTGGATCGCCTTTGTAATAAAATTGAACATCGTTTGCAATTTTATTTAAAGAAACTTCCCATGTATTCGCAGTTTTTTCTACCGCATCTGGCTGATAAAGAGCTACGATGTAATCACCTTCAGCATCAGCTTGAATTTGCCAAAGGTCAGCTGCTTTGTCTGAATCTTTGAAGCGGACGATGTCAAAAGCCACTTTAACAAGCTGATCTTTAACGTCAGCGAGCTTATAAAACTTCTTATCAACTGCGTTTTCTATTTTTGAATAATCTATTTGAAAGTTTTTTGACATCAGTTCTCCGAAAATTATTTTATAATAACTAATATATATGAAAATATATTCATATATAAGTTATTATTTAGTATCAGCCTTTTTATTGTCCCAATATTGTTGTCTTTTGATAGCCATTTTATCTTTAATTCTTTCTAGGCAGATCTTTGCCTAACTATGACTAGCGCGATCTCAATGGATGGGCATCACCATTTCTTCTCTCTCACCTCATCTATTTGATCAAGTATCTCCTGGACCTTAGGATCTGCTTTTAAAGCTTTATGTAGCTTTCTTGAGGTTCCTCCATAGATTTTTCTTCCGCCTTTATAATCAACATTCCCATGCAAACTTTTCGTGACTGAGCTTTGATTAACTCCCAAATACTTAGCAATTTCTGTCTGTGTATATCCATCAGCAGTTAATCTAATTACTTGTTTTTGTCTCGGCGTTAAACAACTTTCTACAATTCTCCAAAACTCCACCTTCAGTTGATCTTCCAAATCCAACAGTTCTTCAGAATATGCATATGGATTAAGTCTATCATAAATGCTTTCAGCATTACTAAAACTTTCCAACATTTCACTCTGAACAGGACTTTCCAAAATCATCCACTGATATTGGTCGCTTCGATTACGTCGTTTACTTTCTTTAGGTATTTTACTCATACCTTATTTATATCAATGATAAATTAAAAATATGTAGTTAATTTTAATTCACTTAATTTATTGTCTTGAAAAAAGCTATCTATATCTTTATAGATATCAGGAATATAAAAATTTCTTATGTTAGCTAATTTTGAATACTTTTCCAAAATTCTCTTTCTTCCTAATCTACCAGCGTCATCATTATCTAATAACAAAAATATATTATCAGTATATCTTGTTATCAGCGCAAATTGTTTTTGAGATAAGTTAGAGCTTCCAAGAGCTACTACGTTTCTTAAACCCATCTCGTAAGATTTAATAACATCAAATTGACCCTCAACAATATATACGCAATTTTTGCTTATTATTTCTTTTTTGTTTTCAAAAAGACCAAATAAATGATTACCTTTTGTAAAAATTGTATTTTTATATTTAGCTATCTTTAATTGGGCACGTTCTTCATCACTGCAAACAGATCTTCCTACAATCGCAATATCTTCGCCATAAACATTTTTATATGGCATTATTATTGGGTAATTTTCGAAGAAGCTAAAATTAATAGTTTTATGACCAAGTGATGTATAATATTCTTTTGAATAAGAAAGACCATTTTCTTCTAATAAGTTCTGACCCACCAAAGATATAAGGGAGGGCAAATTATCATTATTTGGATAATAGCCAAAATTAAACTTTTTTTGCGTTTCTTCTGAAACGCGAGAATTCAAATAATTTTTACATTTTTCAGCGTGAGGAAAATGATCCAAAAGATAAGAACATTCTTTTACAACTAAAGATAAATTATCCACCGATATCAGATCCTTTTTTCATTTGCTCTATAATTATTTGTTTAAAATAAGATGTTAAATGAGAGTGGCTTTTTTTACAAGCCGGACAAACAAGATCTTTATTTGTTATTAAAGGCTTTGCATTTTTTTTACAACTCTGACATGTGATATTTGAAGCTCCTGGCATAGAAACCCTATATTGCTTCATAGATCGCATTTGAGTTTTAGTAAAATGATTAACATTCATTTCTTTATCGCATTCAGAACAATGTACAACATCAGTATCTTTATCTAAATAAGGTTCGTTTTGTTTGCGGCAACTTTGACATATCATTGAAAACATTTTTATTCCTTAATTAATTCTTCTATATTTTCTGGATAAGAAACATCTAAAATTATTTTTTGATTTCCTTTCCTAGAAACTCCAAGATTTTTTATTATTATTTCATCTTTATTTTTTGACAACTTTGGTATTACTATATCTTTGTCGCCATCTATTGATGGAACTTTTTTAGTTATACCAGAGACTGCTTCTTTTAAAGAAATTGGTAATTTAAAACAAACATTATTTTCTTCAATATAAAGATCTTCATGTTTTTTAACATGAACTGTCAAATGCACATCAGTATGATGCTCCATAATAAAGTGCTGAAAGTAATTTCCCATACCTTGTAATCTTAAAATTGATTTATCTACTACACCACCAGGAATTGATACAGTAATATTTACATTTGTATGTGCTGATCCTTGTCCATTACATGGGGCGCAAATCGATGTTTTCTGGCGACCATGACATTTATCACAAGTTGATCTAAAAATAGATCGTTGTTGATATACGGTTTTCATTCCTGTGCCATTGCAATCTTTGCATCCATTATTTTCTAATTTTTGTCCCTGACCTTGACAATGAGAACATTTTCCAATACGAGAATAAGAAATATCTTTTTTGCATCCAAGAACGCTTTCAACAAAAGAAATGTTGGTACTTGTTTGAATATGCTCTAATACAATTTCTTGAAAATTATTTTGTTGTACATTATTTCTATTTTTTAGAACTTCATGAGCTGCATTTATTTTTTTAAATTTATCTTCTGCGGAAGAATCTTTGTTTCTATCAGGGTGATATTTTTTACTTAATGTTTTATATTGTTTTTTTATTTCTTCATCGCTAGCATCAGGTTTTAATTCAAATTCTTTAAAAGCCTCTTGAACATTCATTTTTTAATTCTCGCTTTTCTTTTTGCTCTTATTATTTTCTTTTTAGCTTTTTTCTCGACAATGGTCAGAGGAACGTTGCTTTTACCGATACCAATATAACACTCAAAAAGGCATACAGCAAGAGCATCTGCTTTATCGTTGTTTTCAACGATTCTTTTTTTATTCTTATTTAATTCCCATGGAAACTTAATTTTTAATATTTTAGCTGTTAGATCAGGAATATCTTCTTTGTCAGGAACAATATTATTCATCATAATACCTCTACGAATGTCCATTACTGAATAATGTTTTGGTGATTTTCCTAAGTAGTCATAAGCTAAAAGCGAAGCCATTCTATTGAATGTTGCGAGAACAATAATTGTATTGGCGGAAGATTTGCCAGGCATATAAGAAATTATTTCTTCAATAACTATTTCGTCTGGTTTATATTTATCAAATACTTCTAATAATTTATCTCTTGTGTCAGCTAGCCTAAATGCAATATCATCTGATTTAATCGGTTTAATATATTCGCAAGCTATGTATTTTAGATTTTTTTTATCGTATTCACAAACGCCAATCCCAATTGTACTAGATGAGCAATCAATACCTAAAACTCTTTTTTTCATGTTAGGTATATATCAAACAAATAAAAAAGGACTCTTTAGAGTCCTTTAATATTCATCTATTTCGCATTGTCATTCATAGCTAGGAAATGCATCATCGTCATCATCACCTTCATCTGAAGGCGAATTATCTACTTGAGAGACGACTGGTTTTGATTGAGAAGAAGCTGATGGCTTATCTGAAACAACGCCATTAATACGATCCATTTGGCGTTTAACGAATTCTAGATCGGGAGGAGTCACACGACGTTTTAGATCATCAAAATCAACTTTATCTTTAATCTCTTGATCAGCTGCAGATAGAGGCTCTTTTGGAAGAGCTTGGACTGAATAATAACCAGCGGCTCCACCATTTCGATCTACAAAAATATCTACATCATATTTTGTTGGATCTCCAAATCGAGCTGTATTTTGCGCAAGCTTACGAATTTGACTAAAGACTGCGTAGGATATGTCTAAAACTTTATAGGTGCCGGTCTTACGACTTATTACCCCTAGAAGCCATCGTTGCTTTGGCTTGTCTCCTGCGGCACATAAAGGGCAACTAGCATTAGCTGCACAACAATTTACCTTTTGACCAAAGCCTGGGTCGCCATCTTTTTTATACTTGTGGGTTAGATACTGATATGGTTGGGTAACTAAACGAACTTCATTTGTTCCATCATCTAGTCGGAGAAACAAATCTTTTGAATTTGTTCTTTTTTTCTGACCACCAGCTGCTTCATCTTCCCACGAAATTTCACCGAATTTACTCATATATTTTCCTTTTGTTTTTTTCGACCGCCTATTCGAGATAGGCGCTTAACATTTTTTTATATCTAACTATTAGAATACAAATTTTACATAACGGGTTCGAGCGCTATCAGTTGTTCTTGCAAATTTTACACTAATACCGCGAGAACGAAGTCGATTTACTGTTCGATTAAGAACTACTCGAAGAGCTGATGGCGATCCTGGTAGATTGCTTTCACCCATCGACTTATTTAGTATCGACTGTAATTCAGTCATTGTACCCATCCAACTTCCACTTGGCTTATTCATAAATGTTTGTTTGATACCATTGACAACAATATCATCTACTGATAGTTCAGTTTCGATTGAAGAATTCTTTGATTTTGTATTACGATTATATGTCATTTTATTATGTTCTTTCTGATGCTTTCTACATCTTTTGTTAATAATTTAAGAGTTAAGTTTTAAGCGTTTCTGCTATCGTACAGCTTTATATATCAGGCTTCTTATAGAAATAATTCTATGGTTAGGAAAATAAATCTCTACAATCTTTTCTTTATCAACGGTAGAGATTAGGTCATCAAAATCACTTATGATCTTGTCTTCTGCTTGATCAACATAAAACCCTTTGCATTGAACAAATCCATTAATGAATTCTATTTTGCCTGTGCAAATAAATTTAGTATTTTTGGAAGCAGATGATTTCGTTGATCCCTCCACTTGAGATAGGAAAATTACATGTGGAGGATTTTTATATGTCGCAGGAGCCGGCGGCTTATAAGGAACATTAGAAACTGCAAAATCATGGCTCATTATTATTCATCTCCTTCGTCTGCAGCATCTGTAAATTGATCTTCATCCACTTCTGCATCTTCCGATGATGTCGCGCCCCATCCTTGAATATCTTTAAATGATTTTACATCTTTGGAAAGTTGAATTCCGCCAGCCGAAACAACTAATTCCAATTCAGCTATACTTTCATCTGATGAATTAAGATGGTTTTTTACTACTCGAGCTCTACTGGTAATTCCCCATTTATATTTTTCTCCATTTTTTGTTCTTGTTAAATTTCCCTTACGAGTTAATTGAACAATGATAGATGATAAATAATAAATAGACGCTCCGCCCTTTTCAACTTGTCCAACGCTACCAATGTTGGCGTAGGTTTGATTAATAAGAAGAGCACCGATAGTTTCTTCTCCGGTCTCTCTATTCTGATATTTAGACATTAGTTTTACAAATTTATGTATTGCCCCAGAATTTTCTTTAGCAGAAATGCCAGGTTGTTTTGATGCCTCTTCTGTATCATCTTTATCTTCAGAGCTATTTAAACTTGCACCAACACTGTCCCAAACAATAAGAATTTTACAATCTGGATTCATTTCCTTGGCAGCATTTACATAATAAGCTACCATCGCGGCGCCTTTAGTAATTGTATTGTTATTGACAACTAATAGCTTAGAGCTATCTCCAAGCATTTTATTATCAAATCTTGATTTACTAAATTTCTTTTCAGAGTCCCAAAGAATAACCAAAACATCTTGATCTTGAGCCGCTTTCATAAATTGAAGAGCTGCTGTTGATTTTCCTGAATCGCTTTTTCCACTGATTTGAACAACTGATCCGAGTGGTATTCCTCTAATACCTGTTAGCTCTTGCCAAAAATCATTAGAGGTCCATTTAATAAAATGTTTATCTTCAGTTGGCTTAGATATTGTGGCACCAGTTGATAACTGACTAGCTAATCCTTTATCAGCTTTTGAATAATTTCCTTGCGCTTTTTTAACTATCGCGTCAATATCCATTCCAGCAACTATATTTTTAATCGATTTATTTTCTTCTATTTTTTCTTTTGCCATTTTTATTCCTATTTATTATTCTCTACTCATTCCTCTAAAAAAAACATGACTTTCTTTTAAAGTATTGCTAAGATAAAGCCATTTTTTATATGAGCTCTCATCTTTTGCAAAATTTCTTTTTGCTTCTAAAACATCCGGCTCTTTAGCAAGAGAAGCGGTGAGAGCGGCATCCGTAAGCTTTGCTGTTGCCGCATTTTTTATTTCAAAATATTTTTCACCTTCAATACGAGCTATTTCATTTTTAGCACCTCTTGATTGAAGCTCAATTTGTTCAATCATATAAGCTAATTTCATTTGTGTTTTAAGGCACAAAGCGGCTGCTTTACTTGCTCGTTCAACGTCAAATCCGCCTTCACTTGCTTCACTAATTTCAGCTAAGCATTTTTCAATCAAGCCTTCAACATCTGAATAATCCATATTAAAATCCTAATAGTGAGCCACCTTTCGGTGGCTTATTTGTTTCATAATACTATATATCTTTGATCAATAGATTTACAATTTTGCTAATTTTTCATCAATCTCTTTGATCTTATTTTTAATTTCATCAACCGCCTCATCTAATACTTTATATTGAGCTCTAATATGTTGATTTTGCATTACGCTCATTAAAAATAAAAATACCTCAAAACTAGTCTGTCTTTTTGAAGGTGGCTTTAAAAAAACAATAATGCCATTATCATCCGTTTCAAATAAATCAAAAAATAAGTCTTCACCTTTTACACCGTTGCCAGTATAAGATGCGCAAATATCTTTATACATTTGCTCTTCATCATGTGTTAAATCAACTTTTTTATTATCAATAATCATTTTGATCCAAATGTCGGGCGGTTTTCTGATATTTCTTGATTTTGTTCTTTTAATCTCATTTTTCTTAAAATTTCAAAATCAGCTTTGGATGTTGGAACGAATGAAGCTTCTGGGTTAGCGTTCGCAATTTGATTTTCAACAATAGGAGGAAGATCATAATCATTTGGTAATGAAACTGATTGCTGCTTCATAACTTGCGCATAATCTTGATCAAAATTTTCTGAACCTTCTACGTCTGGCTCATCATTGGCATCAACTTCATAATTTCCTGATGCTTTAATTCTATTTGCTATTTCTTTTAATTTATTATTTTTTTCAGAAACTTCATCAAGTGTTCCAGATGGGCTTTTTTTATTTAAAGCTCTGGCGTGAAAAGAAGATGTTTCTTCTTCAGATTGATTTTTTTCAATATGAACTTCTATCTCTTGTTTTCCATCAGAGATTTTTTCTACTCGTTTTGTTCCCGGAAGCATTTTCGTATTATTTTTAGCTAAAAGCTCAGGGGATACGAAATCAATAAGATTTTCAGCATCAGTTTTTATATAATGATAATTTGACAAAAGATAATCATTTAATTCAGATGGAAATTTATTTAAATCATCCATCAAAATTGCGAGAGATGAAAGCATTTCTTTTAGATTTTCATCTAAAATAACATTCCCACAAAAGGGGCATAGATTTTTATCTATTGCCGCTTTCCATTTTGGATTTATTTCAGTATCGCAGGATATACAAATCATAGGATGCCCTGCATAGATTTTATTTTTTCTATTAAACTTTCTAAGTCTTTAGAGTGAATTTTAGAAATTGCAGGATCAAAAACATTTTCTATTCCCAAAAATGAAGGTCTTTCTTTTTGATTTTCAATATTTTCTTTGAGTTCTGTATTTTTGTTTAACACAAATTCTTCTTCCATTTGAAGGGTTAAATCATCAGCTTTTGATAAATCCAATTCCACGTCATCATTAAAAAGTGATGTATCTACAGTTGTTTCTCCAGAAGATTTAATCTTGCTCTTGATATCTGCAAGCTTTTCTCCCTGATCAACTAAATTTACACCATTCATTTTTAATGTATTTTTGATATGATCTGCGGCTTGTTTTTCAGCTTCATCTTTGGAAAGAGCTGTAATCTCTTTTTTCATTGTTTCCAAATCTTCTAGATCAAAATTAGAGAGCGCCCAAAAGGCAAACTCCTCTACACTTTTTTCTGAAAACTCAGCAACTCCTTTAAAAAACTTTTTTAAAACTTCTTTTTTCATTTAAAAATCCTCTTCAAAATCTAATAAGCCATCTTCATACAAACCGTCTTCCAACTGTTCAAATAGATCTTCGTTATCATTAAGTGGCTTAATGTCTTTAATATCTGAACTATCTATATCTGCGTTTTCAGATTTTTTAGATTTTTTTGATACTATTTTTTTAGCCTTCATATCTTTAGGAGTTTGTGGTGATGGAACAACAGAATAAACTTTATCAAAAATAATTCCCATCTCATCTTCATAAACATTAGCGCTGCCCGAAAAATTCATCGCTACACCAGGCTCAAATTTCAAACCCTTATTAAAAGTTTTCATATGAGATTGAAGCAATTGAAGTCTATCTGGAAATATAGTGCATGAGCATTGATTTCCGAATTTATCTTCAATAAGAATTTTTGCCATTGTTTGACCATACATTTTAGACGCTTCTTTTTTTATTTTAAATTCAAAGTAATCTCTAACAATACATTTTACGGAATTTAGATATTTTTTATTCTCTGATTTCTTGATATCTTTTACGGTATCATGATTATCTGAAAAAAAGTTTTTGTAAGCTTTGAAGGGCTGGCAAACAAATCCCTCATTCATATAATGAAATTCAAGCGCATATTTTTCAGGAATTGTAAAGTCTTCTTCTTTGGGAAAAGGATAAATGAATTCTTCAGTATTTGGATCATGTTTTTTTAACCAAATTTGTAGCTTCTTTCTATAGTCTGCACAATAATAAAATATTTGTTTTCTGGTAAGTTTAAAACTATCCAGAGCCCCAGAAGCCGCGAATGCCTGAATTGTATTTGCTCTAACCTTTGAAGAAGAAACTCGATGCATAAAATCAAAAAAATCTTTGAATGGGCGTTTTTCAAGCACATCTTCAATTGCAGGAATTCCTACTGATTTAAGAGCTTCTAAACCTGTTAGAATATTTTGACCATCTAACGTATAAGTCATTTCTGACAAATTAATATTAGGAGGAAGAATTTTGAATTTATTTTCTCTTATTTCTTTCTTAATTTTGTCTATATTTGGCTTTGAATTAAGAGAATTAGCTTGTGTTTCCTGAGCCAAATTTGCCATCAAAAACTCTATTGTGTAATGAGCTTTTAAGTACGCTGTCTCATATCCAAGTATAGAATACAATAAAGCGTGCGCCTTATTAAATCCATAATTTGAATATGGAAGAATAATTTCATCCCAAATTCTCAAAGCCAAACTTTCTTGAATTTTATTAGAAATACAATCTTTTATGAAGTCATCTTTTATCTTTTTTGTTTTTTCTGGATACTTGCCTTTATCCTTTGTCATTTTACGAAGACGGTCTGCATCATTCAAAGTCCATCCAGCAAGGTCTTGTACAAGATAAATTAAACTTTCTTCATAAATCCCAAATCCATAAGTTGGATTAAACGCCCTTTCCATTTTTGGATGAAGAAGAATTACTTTCTTCTTTCCATCTTTTGTTAGAGCGTAATCATTTCTAATTTCTTTAGTAGCGGGTCTTGCAATGGCATTTATACTAGCGAGATCCTCAATGTTAGAGGGCTTCATTTTTTTACATAGATCCATTGTTCCGGCTGATGTTCCAAATTGGAAAACCTTAAATGTATTTCCAGAACGAATAAGATCATAAGTTTTCTCATCTTCTTGATTAAAATCAATATTAGGAAGTGGCTTATTTGCTTTTTTAATTAGCTCCAATGTATCAGATACGATATCTAAAGTAGATAATCCAAGAATATCCATTTTTACGAGACCATTTTCTTCAGCATAAACCTTATCGTATTCAAGCGCTAAAGAACCATCTTTATCTTTTCTTACTGGTATTAAACCGACGAGAGATCTGGCTGAAATTACGATACCTCCGGCGTGTGTTCCAAAAGCTCTATACTGTCCGCAAATTTGCTTGTATTTTATAAACTGTGGGTATTTTTTACAATACTCAGCAAATAATGGATATTTTGTTAAACACGCATCAATAGATGTCTCTGATGCTGGTATGCAATCAGCTACAGAGTTTCCAATTATAGTCGCCGCCTCTTTTGAGCCTCCGAGCTCACAAGCGCGCGCAATATCTTTTATATAAACTTTAGGAGTAATTGTATTGATGTTTGATACAGAGGCTACATAGTCATAACCATACTTTTGTTTGATATAGTTTATCACTTTTTCTCTACCCGAAGTAGCGAAGTCTAAATCGACATCGGGATAACTTTTTTTATCTTTGTTATGAAATCGTGCAAAGACTAATCCGTATTTAATTGGATCTGCTGCATGAATTCCAATAAGATATCCGACTAAACTTCCTCCAACAGATCCTCGACCTGGACCAACAGAAATGTTATTTTGTTTCGACCAATTTACATAGTCAGCAACAATAAGCATGTAGCTGCAAAAATCTAAATATTGAAGAACATCAAGCTCTTCTTCCAATCGATCTAAATATTCTTTTTTCATTTCCTGTGAAACGTGAGGTAGCTTCGCATCCCAATTTTTAAAACATTTAAATCTTAAATATGATTTATCATCATTTAAAGATTTTACTTCTGAAGATTGATTTGTTATCCAAGATAGATATTCTTCATAATCATTTTCATCTTTGATGGGAAAAATTGGAAGCTCTTTTCCGGATGGATTTGAGAATTTTGGATCAATCCATTCTGCAACCTCGCACTTATCTGCAAAATAAATAGAATTATCACAAAGTTCTTGCGCTAAGACATCTCCATAATTTCTAGAAAAGAATGCTTTTACCTCATCCCCAGACTTTAAATAAAAATCTGGAACAGGATATCGCAAACGGAAATTAGAATAAATTGGCTGATGACCACCAATAGCTAATAATACATCGTGAGTTTCTGATTGGTCTTTTGTAATGTAATGAGAATTGCAAGCCGCAACAACTTTTACATTATGCTCTTTACCCAAATTAATTAATTTTCTATTTATAAATCTTTGATCAATTTTATCATTATATGCGTTGGCGCCACGGTCCATATTGTTAGGTTGAACTTCCAATCCAAAATCATCTCCGAATATATTTTTTAATTTTAGTAAAGTTTCAATTGCTTCGTTGGGGTTAGATGCGAGTAAGGAAGAAATAATTCCATTTCCGCAAGCTGAAAGACAAATTAATCCCTCTTTATGTTCTTCCAACAATTTCCAATCAATTACAGAATAGGGCTTCTTGCCGTCAAATTCATTATTATCAAATCCTTTTTTATTTAAAGTTAAAAGATTTTTATAACCAATAGCATTTTTGGCAAGTAGAATTATATGACGAAGTTTTTGACCTTCTCTATTTTGAGCATCATTTGCAAAATACATTTCGCATCCTATAATGAGTTTAATACCCACTTCTTTGGATACTTTCCAAGCTTCCCATGTTGAAGCAAGAGATCCGTGTTCTGTAATTGCTATTGCTTTTTGACCCAAATCTCTAGCCGCTTCGAATAGTTTCTTTACATTAGAAGTGCTATCTAAAATAGAATAATTTGTTTGATTATGTAATGATACAAAATTTGTCATTGTTTCCCTTTTCAATGTAATTATTAAATACTTCACAACGGAAAACATCCTTAAGAAAAAGGATGGATTTAAATAATCATAGATTGATGTTTAGTTTGTTTCGTACGTTAGCCAATACCTAATATAACCTTTAGATCATGGGCTGCAATCTTATTTTGTTTTTTGAAAATAAAATCAATTGATCTTAATTGGTCTTTCCAAAAATCTTTATTTTTAGATTTTGTTGTTAATATCTTTTTAAGATCTTTATAAAAAAGTTTTTTCTTTTTAAAGAGAGCGTGCGCTATTAATTCTATATCATTCCAATTATCAATAAGAGTTTTTATAGTTTCTTTTATTATATTCTTTTTATATAAAGAACGTTCTTTACCAGGCTTTATATTAATATGATTAATAATCAAATTATAAGCTTTTTTGTTATCTTCCCATGAACCTTCTTTCAAGATGTTTGGAAAAACATCCGAACCTGATATATTTTTATATAAAATTCTTTCAGCGGCGGAACCTGCATAAAGCATTGATATTTCAGAATGAACTTCATAATTAAAAAGCTCAGGATCATTAAATTCTTTGTATTCAAATATGCTGTCGTATTCAGTTTCTGCCTCTGGTCCAATTTCTACTTGATAGATTCTAGTATAATTTACACGCATAAAATGAAGTAATGATAAAATGCAATGACCAGCCTCATGATGAGCCATGAAGCTGTGTTTTAAGAAAAACGTTAATTTTTCTTGAATGTAATTGTCATTAGGCATTTCATTCCATGTTTTTTAAAACATTTTCTATGTATAGAATATCTTCTTCTGTATCTTTTTTTCTTGATTTTATTGAAAGTCGAGTGGTCCCAATTGTTGCTGTGATAATTACCTTATCATTTTTAGCGTAAATTAAACCTGCTTTTTTAAATTCAGGATCTATTTCAAATCCCAAAGATTGTAATTTATCCATAAAGTCTATATTTAAAGTATTTCCTACTTTATAAAGTGCAGACGTTGATCCGCAACAGCTTTTTATGGTAAATTTCTTAATTTGCATTATATTAATATGAGAAAAAATTAGGGGCGCATTAGCGCCCCTTAATTTAATTATTCTAAATTCTCGCCTTTTTCTTGCAAAAGATGAATTGAATATCTAATCTTTGCATTAAGATATTTTAATGTTTCTCGGTAAGGAGCCGTCATTTCCTTAACTTCTTCTTTTTTTGCGGCAAGTTTTTCATCTTCCTGCTTTGCTTTTTCAGTTTCAGAAATATGTTGTTCACTTCGCAAGACAATAGCTTTTAACTCATCTGCTGATGCAGCATTTGCGGTATCCACAAATTCTGGCATATCTTTTAAAACTTTTTGTAGCTTTGGATCTAATACATTTTCGCTCATTTTATCTTATTCTTTCTTTATTCTGAAATTTTAATTGTGTTAGTTAGCCAGTCAAGCAAATACGTGTCTTTCATGCGTGCCGCTAGGATATTTAGATATCCAGATTTATTCATCTCTTGAAGAGTATTTTCGGCTTGTTTTTCATCTTGAGTTTTAGCGAGTTGCTGTTTTAGTGAATTGATTACCTCTTCATCTGATAGTTGGGCTTCTGGCTCATTTTCTCTAATGAGATCTAAAATAAGAGATAGCTTTACATTTTGAGTAGCCACTTTTGTATATTGAGTTTTATCTTCATCTGATAATGTATCCCAATTTAATTTGGCAGCGCTAGCAAGATATTTCGCCTCTGATTTTGTCATGAATTCAGGAACATCTAATTCATGAATTTCACAAAGTTTTTTACTTACAGCATCACTTAATGCTTCTTTTTGTTTTTGTTGAATTTTAGCAGAGCATACATTCTTGACTTCTTCTTGAAGCTCTAAAAGAGTTTCTTTGCCTAATTTTTTAGCGAGGCTGTCATCAAGAGGCATTGGAACAACTTTTGATCCTGTTAGTAATTCAACTTTAAAATGAACAGTTTTTCCTGCGAGGCTTGCAAGACCTTCTGCTGGAGCAACAAAATCAAATTCTTTTGTTTCGCCAGATGACATACCAATAAGATGAAGATCAAAATCTTTTAAACCAGTTTGACCTACCGTTAGTATTTCATTATCACCTTTTAGAAAATCAATATCTTTTCCATCAATTGAGCCCTGAAATGATACGATGACATTATCACCAGTTTCTACTTTATCGGTATCTGAATAAGGAGAAGCTTCTCCATATTTTTCGCGGAGCTCTTGAAGAGTTTTTTGAACTTCATCATTTTCATTTGCCGAAACATGTGGCTTAACAACTTCCATTTCTTTAAAATTTGCAAGTTCAAAAGTTGGTTTGGTAGTCAAATCAAATTCGCATGAAAAATGACCAGCAAGAAGAACAATTGATTTAAATTGTGGGGGTCCATGTGGGCGCAGATTTTTATCAAAAAGAGTTTGATGAAATGCCTCTTCAGCCAAAGCTCGTTTAGTGGCTTCCATAACCTGCTGGCGATAGTGCTGCTTTAGCTGCGCATCGTTAGCCTTGCCTGGTCGTGAGCCAGGCACTGGAGCCTTTTGAAACATTTGCATAACTTCTTTTTCTTTAGAGGCTATTTCATTAGCACCCATTATGCATTTAACAGACAAATCGCATTTTTGTTTTTCAGTTATTTGAATATCCATTTTTTCTTTCTCTTTGTTCGTTGAACTCAATCTATATCGTTAGCCTATTATTTTTTCATTACCAAGAAACTATTCCGAATTTCGTATCATCTTTCTTGGATCGCCGACCAGTTTTATTTACAAACTCGGCACCCTCTTCGCAAATAATATTTCCATTTTCATCTTTAAGAAAATCACAATATGAACACAAAAAAGTTGGACTTGGAGGAAACTCCTCCTCTTTAATCATTTCTTCATAAATACTCATGAATTCATTTTTTGTTTCAAGAATTTCTTCTCTAGTAAAATCCCTACCAATATATTCAAAATCATGTCGAAGCAATATATATGATGCTCTTATTTTTTCTAGACTTGGGTTATCCATCAGCAAAACATAACAATATGTTAATAACTGAAACCAATCATCTTTTAAATATTTTTTATTTTTAGTTGTTTTATAATCGGCGACATGCAAAACTCCATCTGGATCTTGCTGAATTCTATCTATCATTCCGTTTAATATTACCTTACCATCTAATTCTTTTTTAAAATTATCTTCAACGCTAATAACATTGAAATTTTCACCTTTATTCTTTTTTTCAGTTATAAGCTTTAGATATTTTCCAATCATATCCTTAGCCTCTGCTTTTATTTCAGGTGTAATATTTTTTCTATGACTTTTGATACTTGATTTCCAAGCAATATTCATTTCATCATTGAATGCTAATTCTGATTTATCTATATATGCTTTGTGAAATTTTTCTAAAACTTCATGACAAAATGTTCCAAGAACATGATAATCTCTTGTTATTTTTGGCAAGTGATCTATGTAATTAAATTTAAATGCTTTTTTGCATTGTTTAAATTGCTTTGCTTTCGAAACAGAAATTTTAAGAAACTTCTTACCGTCTTCTTCGTAAAAACTTACTTTTGACATATTGTATCTTACTTTGTTTAATGTGTAAGATGTCTATATCAAACAATACTTCGTATTTCAATTGAAGATTAAAATAAGTGTCTTCTTCCGTAAAGCTGCCATTTGAAAACTTTTCCAACGCCAATACCTCGTGAGAAAAATCCACCAACATCTTCATCAAATTTGCTATTTGGAACATAATCTTGTGTGGAAATAATCCACCGAAGACTTTGAGTATCCAAATAATAATAAGTCATTTTATTTGTTCTTGGATTATAATGAGAGCGCAAAAAAGTTCCTGACATTGGAGGAGTTTCATTTCCTGCTACGAAGAAGTGCGCACCCCCTTTAGTTTTAGAAATTTTATCATCCAAAGTAAAAAATTGCTTATTTATTTGAGGAGGATCTTCCGGATTTTCTTTATCGGTATCTTGAAAGATAACCATTGCTCTTGGATCAAATGTTTTTGAAAAACGCAATGTTTCTTGAGGAGGTGGAGTTTTTTTCTCTATCATTGATTTAAATGGTAGAGTTCCAACACCTCTATACTCAGAGCGTGGATATTTTATTTGATAGTTTTGAGAATTATAAGGGAGTTTGGTAAAGTTAGTTGGGTATCCATCGGCATTAAAGCCATTAGAATACATTCCTGGGGAGCCATCACTAATGGACTGATGGTCAGAGACCGATGCGTTGAAAATCACCTCAGGGGATGGAGAAGAGCTGCTAAATGGAAAAGTAGAGTTGGCGTATTCTTGAGGCGGCTCTGTTGTGCCGGAATTAAATTGTCTTATATTTTTATTTATTAAAGATGTAAAATATTTTTCTGAAATAATAGGCGAAGTATCTACTCCGTTTGTTGCCATAATTTTTATTTCAATAAAAGATTTTTCTCTTGAAAAGAAAATTTTTGAAGTGTAAATTTCCGAAAACATGGTCGGATCTGTTCCATCCAATGTATAAAAAATTGTACTCGGAATATTAGTCGTAATGATTACACTCTTTGGTATTCCTTGAGTTATTTCATCTTTCGATTTTTCTATTGAAATTGATATTACTTGCATTTTATTAAGTTTAAAAATTTATCATTATGATTACATATGCCCTGCTTAAGGCAATATCTATATATTTTATTGCCCGCACGCCTAAAAACTTTAGCCATCGTAAGATACGTTTCATTACCATCTCTACGATAAAGTATCATAAATTTATCATGATAATCTAAATATTCCATATTTATGGAATAAATATTATCGCAATTTTTTATTTCAGATATCTTTTCTATCGCTTTAAATAAAAGAAATTTATAGAAAGAGAGCTCTCCCTCTTTATTGAATTTAACTATAAATTCTTCATATGTCATAAATAAATGCTATTTTAATATATCATTTGCTAATTCAACACCATCATTCCATTCTTTAATAAGGCTAGGATTATTATTAATAATAGGTGGATAACTTCCGACTTCGGATTTCCATAATTTTAAATTTTCTATTATAAATGGATCTATAATTTTAAATTTAAAAGAATTACTATCAAAATTAGTTATTGCTGACATTTCGTACGAAATACATTTTAGAGTATCGAATGTTTTCTTATTTTTACATTTTCCTATCAAACAATGGTTTTCATATTCACATTTGCTAAATAATCCTGCAAAATAAGCAGACCTCAAATCTTGATTTAAAAAACATAATTTTTCATTAAAAGATTTAATTGGCTCTTCTTTTTCAGATTGTTCATAAAAACTTTCTTTGAATTCTTCTTCAGTTCCATCATTTACAATAACGTTTCTAAAATGTGTCCAATTTAAAGATATTTCGCTTACATGATTGGAAAAATTTCTATTAGAAGGTCTAATAATATGAAAACTTTTTGTTTTCTCAAAAGAAGAAACAATTGCTTGCAACTCATCTGGAAATCTTAGATCATCGCAAACATAATCTTTATTAGCATCAAGAGATGAAACTAATTTTTCAGCATGAAAAGATTTTTTATGGTTCTTTAACACATCGGATCCTATATACTGAAGAGCATCTCTTCTAGAAAAGAATTCCTTATCAAATACTTCATGACTATATACCTCTCCTATTATTTGGAATAATTCATCGCATTTATTTTTATTCCAAATAATAGGATCTTTTAGGATCTCTTTTTTCCCCACCTCTGACTTCAATAGATCGATATCTATTGAATATAATTTTGATATTAATTCTCTTAAATAAGATGCAAAGGAAACTCTTTCATAACCTTTAGAAACAATATCATTTGATAAAACTGTTTTTCCACTACCCATTCTTCCGCTTAATAAAATAAACATTTTTCCTTATAAATCTATGATTGTTGCATTAGATACAAGATTTAAGTTTTGATTAACCAAAATTGCTTTATTGAATTTATCTTTTAGCCTATCATTGTGAGTTATGACTATTATTTTGTAGTCATTTTGAAAAAACTTAACAATATCTGCAAAAGCATCAACGCTAGCTTTATCTAGTGATTGATCAACTTCATCAAGAAGCAAAAACTTTATATCAAGTCCTGACATCTTTTGAAGAAGAAAAGATAATCCCAATTTTAAACTAAAATTAACAACAAATTGTTGGGCGCCAGACAGCTGTCCGAAAGCTCTTTCTCTTCCATTAATATTATATATAATATCTAAAGTATCTGCGGTATCCCCATCAGATTTTGTTTTCTCTAATGCGAAAGAAAGCTGCAGACCAGGCTTCAAATTATTTAGCAATAAATTTGCTTCAGTTTGAAGCTCATCTAAAACTCCATTTATAATCAAATTAGGAATGCCTACCGAAGAATAACCTTTTGATACCAAATTTAAAACATTTAATTTTTTATTATCTTGAACAAGACTTAAATTAATTTCTTTAAGTTTTTTATCATTTTCTACAGCCTCTTCTAACTTATGTCTTAGAACCGCAATTTTATTAGATGCTGATAATATCTCAGAATTTTGAGAATTAATTTCAAAAGTTAATGAATATGATTTTTCATTTAAGCTTTGAATTGCTTCTGACAAAGCATCTACATTTTTCTTTGAAGAGTTTTTAATTTTTTCATTTAAATCTTTTAATTTTTCTTGTTTTTCTTTTAAAGATTTTTGAGTTTGATCTAAAATTAAACAATATTCATTGTAAATTGTTTTTTGTCTATCTAGTTCTGAAGAGCTAGATGATAATTTAGATTTCAAAGAATCCATATCTTTTTGAGATCGCAGCAAATCATCTTTTTTAATTCGTAATGTTTGCGAGTTTTTATTCAAATCTATTATTTTAGATTGTGATCTATTTATTTTTTCTTCATTTAAAGAAAGCTCTTTATCAATTTCTTGCTTACAAACGTCTCTATGCTCCTCAGATAATTCTTGACGACAATGATTGCAGAAATTTTTATCTGGTAGAGGTAATCGCAATTCTTTATTTTTAGAAGTTAAGTTCTTAATTAAGATTTCTAATTCTGTTTTTTCTTGATTAGAATCCTCTAATTTTTGATTAATTTTTTCTAGTTCTGAAAAATCTATTTTTGATAGTAAATCATTTTGAGAATTTATATTTTTAATATCATTAATTAAAGCTTTAGCGGATTTGATAGAATTAGATTTTTTTTCAGACTGCTCTTTTTCCTGTTTATTTAAAAGCAAAACTTCTTTGGTGATTTCATCAAATGATGAAGAAAAGTTAATAAAATCTTTTTCTAATAAAGATTTGTTTTCTTTTTTACTTGAAAGATCTAAATTTAATTTCTCTAGCTTAGATTTATTTTCATTATTAATTTTACTTAACGCTTTATGATTTTTTTCTAAATCTGAAATTTCTGAAGTAATACTTTTAGCGTTTAAATTATTTCCTTCAATAGAATTGATTAAAATATTTTTTTTGTATATCTCTTTAGAGAGCTCCGTTATTTTTTCTTTAGAAGCTTTCTCTAACTTAGCATATACAGATAAATTTAAAGCTTCTTTAAGAATTAATTTTCTTTTTTCTGGGGTTGATGTTGTAAGCCCAGAAAAATCATTTTGAACGAAATGGACAAAAAGTCTAAATAGTTTTAGATTTATTTTTAATATACTTTCTAATTCTTTTTCCGTATCAGATGTTCTTCTTCCTGACAAATCTTTATATATTAATTTATCATTAACTGGAATGCATTCTTGATGAATAATATCATTAGCTTCATTTCTTATTCTTTCAAATAAAATAAGATCTGTTGCGCCCTTTTTACTTCTTGTTCGAGATACTCGATATTCTTTTTCATTAGAAATAAAATCCAATGTAATATTACATTTATCCGCTTCGTCTCTTACAATTCTTTCCAAACCATCTTCTGAATAATTAAAAAGAACATATTCAATAGCTTTGAATATTGAACTTTTTCCAACTGCATTGGAAAATAACTCATTGTTATTTAATCTTCCTATTATAAGTGCTGCTGATATCTCTTCGAGATTAATATATGTGCTTTGATAACACATATAATCATTTATATAAAGTCTTAATGGTTGCATTATTTCCTTTTATTTTAAAGAATTTAGAATTTCCAAAGAACACTCTATGTAAGCATCCTTATCATCTTTATCAATAAAGATTTCAGCATATTTATTTATTGCAGATGGTATTGATAAAGTTTTATCAAGGAAAGTCGATTTTTCTTTTTTAATAATTTCTTGTTGTTTTTTTTCTGAAATTGCAGATACTGTAAAAGCTCCTAACTCTTTAAGTTTCTTTTCTATAAGAAGCTTATTTACTGGAGAAGAATTAATAGAGCTTATATCTATTTTAACGATAGAGTTTTTGTATTTTAATTTTTCGATTTCTTTCAAAACAAAAGATGTACTATCTTCAATATCTTTTGGAATATCAATAACAATTTTTTGAAGATCTCTTGTTGGAATATTTTTTGTTGTAAAAGTATTTGTATTCGTATTAAAAATTACAATATGTTTTTTATGTGCGTTTTCACTAAAATTAGAAATATCCATACTTCCAATATGAGCTACATACGGATTACTTTTATTTAAAACTTGGGGCGAATGAACATGACCCATCCAAACATAATCGTATCCTTGAAACATATTTATTGGACAAAATAATTCGTTTGACAAATCATCAATCTCATCACCAGTATATATTGATCCTTCAATAGCTAAGTGTCCGACTAAAATTTTGGAATAAGTTTTAGGTATAAACGCCAAATCATATACAAGGCTTTCTTGCAATTTCTCTAAAGCTTTTGCATTAGATGCTTCAAAAAATGATTTTTTATCTTTGAAAGGTAAAAGAGTAATGCAAGAAGTTCCTATAGAAATAGTTGTAATATCATAATAAACACATGCGTTTTTTATTTCGGCGGCAGTAATTATATCTAAAGCGGAGGAATAAATATTACCATTTCTTAAAATATCATGATTTCCAATGATAACATGAACAAAAATATTATTTATTTCACATTTTTTAATCCAAGCTATAAACAATTTAATTAAATAGCTTTCTGGTTTTGGATCTTCAAAAATATCTCCTGTTAAAATAATATCAGAGCAGTGATTTTCTATTGCCTGTTCCAGAGTCCAATCTAATATATTTAATTGGTCTGAAACTCTTGAGTTTAATGTTTGCCCTACGGATACTTTTGATAAAGATTTTTGGGCACCTAAATGCACATCCCCTAATATTATAAACATATATTATTCTTTCAATTTTAAGAGTTGTAGAAACAACTTTTCTTGTATTGATTTTAATGCTTCAACGGTTAAATTGTGCTTTTCATTTAACACATCATAAGCTTTGCATATTTTTTCGACTTTTTCTAAATTAAAAACATTTGATGATATTACATCTCTTACTTTATCAGAGAACTCCATCATTATTTTTAACTTATCTTCATAAACGTCTGAAGACGCAACATAGTCTTCATCTATATCGCCCTGAAATAGATCTATGATTTTTTGAATAGCTTCTTTTTTGTCAATATCTTCAAACTCTGAAACAAAGTCAGAAGGTCTTTGACCAACTTTGCACCCGAAACAATAAAATGTATTTGTCTCTGGATAAAAACAAAATGACGGAGTATTTTCATTTCCGCCATTATGAGATTTAAATGGGCATTTTATTTTTTTACAATGTTTGCCGCAATCCACATTGTAATATTTGAATATCTTTTCAAGAGGAACGCTATTAGCAATTAAGACATTTTTATTATTTGCATTAAATTTTGAATTATCTCCATCTTCCCAAGATGACGCGCCTCCGCTAAAGGATCCGTTTTTATTGAGTATTTGTTGCATAGTAGTTTATACTGCCTATAATTTTCCTTTTCTTCAGAAATTAATTGTAATAGTAGTTCATTATCAATAATCATTTTGATTCAATTTTATTTTTCAATTGAGAAATTTCGTACTCTAACATATTTATTTTATCTCTATTTCTTAAAGAATTTTTAAGAAGCAAAGAAATAATAAACATAGAGCCTTGACTTTCTTTTTCAAACTCTGAATTATTTAATTCTTCAGCAAAACGAATTAGATCTATCAAAACATCTTTTTCAAAATCATTTTTAATGACATCTTTATTTAAATGTAGTGTTTTATCTAAAACTAGATCAACAAATCTAGTTGCAAGCTTTTTGCTTTTCTCAGCCTTTTCAGAAAAATGATTTTCATGACCGGCTACTTTGTTTTCAAAGTTATTTTGCTCTTGAACTTTTTTTTCTGAAGCTTGATCAATAATTGATTTTTTGCCAATATTTGGTTTTATTCCAAATCTTGGTTGTCCAAGATCTTCATCATCATCATTTAAAGGCATATTAAGACTTTCTTGTTATTTTGATAAATCGATCTACTTGCTCCAAATCGTATCTAGCCGATAGCACTTGATCGATTGCCGGAAATGCTGCTGGTGATTTGAGCTGAACGTAAAGGGCACTAGGCTCTACTTGAACAGGGCTGGCGTGCATCTCTACGGTTTGATTGGGTAAAGAAAACATGTCAACTTTTGTTGAGCTAATTTCTTGCCAAAGTCGATCTGCCTCGGATGCTTTTGGCGTAATCACTTTTTCGGTTTCAGAAGCAAGACCCTCTGATTTTTTTTCTTGAGAACTCATTTTTTCTTTTTCCATTTTATTCCTTTAAAAGTTTATTCAACTCGTTATCCAATACTATAACATCAGTTATTCTTTTTTTTTCTCTACCATTTTTAAAAAAAATTATTGTTGGTGCATTTTTGACATCAAATCTTTTTATAAAATTTTTAAAAACACTTACATTAACAAACAATATGCCTTCATTTAAATGTTCTAATTTTTTAATTAGAAAAGAAAGCAAAAAGTTATTTTCAGAATAAAATATAATTATATTTCTATTTGATTTTAATCTAAATTCATCTTCACTTTTCAGAAACAGCATTTTTTTCTAAAAGACTAGAGAGCTTTTTTCCTAGACGATCCATTTCTTCAGAAACTTCTGATTGAGTTATCATTCCTTTATTTAATAATAAATTTTCTAATACAGAAACTCTTGATATCAAATCAATTATAACTGACATCATTTCATTTTCTTTACTTTCCATATAATTCTCCACAACATTTTTTAAATTTATTATTTTTCTTTGTATGAGGATTAAGAGATCCGCAAGGGCAATTATCATCAGGTTTTAATTTACCTGAAGAAATAAGCCTTTTAAAATTCGAAGGAAGTTTCCGATCAAAAAATAAATTAGAATTTAAATGATCGATTTCATGCTGACATACAACTGCTAGAAATCCCGTTGCCACAAAATCATTAGAATAATCATTTTCTATGAAAACTTCATTATATCTAATCGTATCTTCTTTTAAATCAGGAAAAGATAAACACCCCTCATCTTTAAATAAGATTTTATCATATTTTTCTTTTATTTTAGCATTTACCAAATTGATATTATATTTGTCAGTTCTTACTATAGCTATATCTTTAGCTATACCGATTTGGGGAGCTGCTAATCCAACACCAGGATAACCATCTTTTTCAGAAAGAGCAAGAGCTTCTTCTAGTTTTGCAACAAGATCTGCTACCTCATGTTCTAAAACTTTTTCGCATTTTATTCTTAATTTTTCTATATCATTTTTAATAATCATTATTTATTTCCACAAGAAAAGCATCCGCTTTTTGTTTTATTTAGTAATAAATTTTTTAAACATATTTGACATTTACTATCAGCAATAGAGCAAGAAGAACATATAATATGTAAATTAGTATGTATATCTATTTTGCATTTCGCACATTTTTTTACACAGTATAAAGTTGATAACTTTGAGCAATTGGAACAAATCATAAAATTATGTCAAATAATTATTCCAGTCATCATGCCACAATAACGTTTCATCTTTATGATGTAAATTTTTTACAAATTGAAAATATTTAGGATCGACTGGAGTCGAAATTAAAGTCATCTTTGCTTCGGATAAAGATTTGCTTCCTTTTCTACTATTGCAAGGTTTGCAAGCAACAACACAATTGTCAAAAGTTGATTTACCACCTTTTGAACGAGGCACAATATGATCTATTGTAATTTCAAATCCGATCAAATGTTTTTTACAAAATTGACAATTTGATCCATCCCTCTTAATAAGAGCCGACCGACTAAATCCAGATTTAGTATAAATTTGAGGAACTTTATTTTTTAATCTTAAAACTGCTGGATAATTGAAATTTTCACCAGAGATAAATTTTATTTCTTCGTCCCAAATTGAAATAACTTCCGCTTTTTCTTTTAGAAGAAGTTTTATACCCCTTCTATCATTAACAAATTGTAATGGCATATAATTTGAATTTAATAAAAGTGCTCTATTCATATTAATTATATATTTATAATATCAGCTTCAAAAGGAACTTGAGTTCCATCTATTACAACAATTTGTTTTATTTCTTTTTTTTCTTTAGAATTTACTAATCTTTTACCTACAATAATTTCGTACTTACCGACTTCTAAGGGCATTTGCCAAACACCTCGACCACTTGTTTTTGTTTTTACAATTTTATTTGTTTTGGTATTTCGAATAGAAATTTCTGCTAAGAAAATTGGTTTTCCATTTTCACCATAAACTTTTTGTGATACTGGTATAAGAGCGCCTTCAACGAGTGGTGGGTCATCATTATAATCTTTGAAAACTTCTTCTTTTTTAGAAACGATTATTTTTTCTGCGGGTATCGGTTTGGGCGCTATGAATTTTTCAGTTGAAACATCGTTTCTAGATCCCCTTTTAGAAAAACTCTCAGAGTTATTAATTTCTTTAAGCTGATTTGATTTAATCAACTCTACATCGGGAGAGATAATTGTGGGGGCTGTTTTTATTACTTGAGTTTCTGCAACATACGGTGATGTTTTGTTTTGAATTAAATTTAATTTATTAGAAATAATTTTCATATTAAGATCAAGAGATCTTACCATATCTAATAATGAATTTATTTTCGCATTCATTTCTAAAATGACATCTGAAGCTTTTTTATTATTTTCCATATTAATCTATCGTTAGCTTTATATTAATTGATATTTTTTTAAGAATAGATATTCTATCTATATCAACAGGTTGGTTTTTAAACTCAACACTTCTACCAAAGATAAGATTTTCGCAAGTTTTTTCTATTAAAAACTTTTCAGAACTTTTGAAATAGATTTTACCATCCACATACAAAAGATAATCATTATCTTTGGATAATGTTTCAGACGCATCAAAATTTTTTTCAACTGCATCCGGTAAAAAAAATTCAATTTCATTTTCATTTTCTTGAGGAGTTTTTGTGGCATCTACAAGCTGCTCTTTGTATCTGGTAGTTTCTGCGTCTTGCGGATCGATGCCAAGCCTAACATAATTAGGAACAAATTTTTTGGGGATTGGTGCTGTTGAGCGATTTGGGTTTTTGTATATTTGATATTGGGACATACATAGAATATAACAAGGGCACCTTTTTATGGGTGCCCTTTTTATTTTTATTTTAATCTTGCTCTAAAGATTTTTGATATGCTTCCTTACGTTTGCGTCTTTTTTTATCAGTCGGCTTTTCGTAATATTGCTTTTCTTTATAGTCCGATAAAATTCTTTCTTTTTGAACTAAAGAACGGAATGCTTTAAACGCTCTGTCGAATGAGTTTCCATAAACTTTAACTTCGATTGGTTTAAACTGAATAGCGTCGCCTGGAACGCCATTCTGACTTGCGGTATCACCCCCTTCCTGATAGTCTTCAAAGGATGAATTTCGTTTATTTTTATACTGTTTCATTAAACAATGACCTAATTTTAACTTTCTAGTTAATCAGCCGAAGCTGAATTCCTAACTATTTATATATCAGGTTAAATTTGTTTTGTATGACGACACGAGGGATAATTTTGACACCCAAGCCATTCTTTTCCATCTGTTGTTCTTTTAATCATTGCGCTGCCACATTTATCGCACATTGTTGTGCCACTTTGCACATACGCATTATTCAATTCTTTTTTGAATGATGGATAAAAATCTTGCAGCATTTGAAGGCTGGTAATTTTTCCATTTGCTACATCATCCAATTGTTCTTCCATTTTTCTTGAATAATCATAATTCATGAATGAAAAATTATCAGTTAATATTTTAGATACTTTTTTACCTAAATCAGTAGCATGATAAACTGATCCTTTTTTCTCTACATAATTTCTATCGGTTATTTTAGAAAGAAGCTGTGCGTAAGTTGCTGGACGACCTATTCCTCTAATATCTAATTCTTTAATTAGCTTATCTTCGCTAAATCTAGCTGGTGGTTGAGTTGATTTTTTTTCCATTCGAGAAGTTTTTTGATTGTTGAAAACTTCATCGCCTTTAGAAAGATTTGGTATCTCAATTGCACCATCTAAAGCTTTTCCAAATATTTCCAAATAACCTTGTTTAATAAGAGCTTTACCAGAAGCTCTCATTTCCAACTCTGGAAATTCTTTTGAAGAAAAAGAAACTTTTAATGTTGCATATACTGCTGGTTCCATTTGTGATGCTACGAAAAAATTATGAATTAATTTGTATGCTCTTTTTTCATTAGCATCTATGATTGCAAAATTATCATCTGGATCCAAAGAAAGATCGGATGGTCGAAGACACTCGTGCGCATCTTGCGAGCTATCTTTGTTTTTATAAACATGAGGTTTTTTAGGAACATCATATGTTTTATCTTTAATAAATTCTCTAACCTCAGAGATAGCTTCATCCGAAGCTCGGACGCTGTCCGTTCGAATATAAGTAATGTACCCTCCCTCATAAAGGGCTTGAGCCGCCTTCATCGTATCTTCTGCCGATATACCAAAATCTTTGGACATAACGCGTTGCAATGTCGATGTAATCAAAGGTGGGTTTGGAAATCTTTTTTCCTCTGCGGAGGAAACGGATGAAACATTAAATGATTTTGTATTTTTTAATTTATCAATCGTTGCATTTGCAAATGCTTCGTCTTTGATTGATGATCCATATTTAACCTGAAAAATATCATTATCTTTTTTAACCATTGTTTGGAGCGTCCAAAAATCCTCTGGAATAAATTCTTCAATTGATTTTTGATTGTCTGTAATCAGACGAACGCAAACACTTTGGCAACGACCAGATGAATTTCCTTTGCCAACAACATTCATAAGAAATGGTGAGGCATTAAATCCAACAATACGGTCCAAAATTCTTCGTGCCTCGGCAGCTTTCGCCAATGGCATATTAATATCACCAGCATCTTTAATTGCTTTTAAGATTTTATCTTTTTTAATTTCATTAAATGTTCCACGAACAATTGGAGTACCAACATCTACTAATCTTTGATAAAGATGCCATGCAATATTTTCGCCCTCCCTGTCATTATCGGAAAATATATAAATCTTTTCAACTACTTTGGCATCTGCCATAAGCTCATCGATAAGCGCAAATTTATCTGAATTCAAAACATATCGTGGCTTGAAATCATTTTCAATATCCACACCAATTCCGAATTTGCCACCAGAAGCAAGATCGGTAATATGCCCCATACTTGCTTTTACAATATATTCGTCGCCAAGAAAGGTTTGTATTTTCCTTCCTTTGCTAGGACTTTCTACGATTACTAAATATTTAGGATTACTCATATAAACTTTCTATCGGTTATTCAGCATTTTAATATGCTTATTAGAACTTCTATTTTATCAGATTATTTTGAAGAAGCTTTATCTGATTTGCGTTGCCATAGAGATACCAAATCTTATTTGGTCGGCGTCTATAGCAAATATCTTCTTGCGACCGAAGACTTATCAAAAGATAGCATTACTTTGCTTTACGCAAAGGCAAAAACTAATCAAGACTTTATTACATTCCAGCAAATTTCAGAATGGCTTCTTATGTGTTCCACACTATATCCGCAACATTTGAAAAATGCAAGTTTTGATTACTATGCAACAATTGCCAGAAATTCTTATTATTCTTGCTATCGATTGGTAAATAAATCATGGCAAGTTTATGAAAACTTAGCAGATGATTTTATTCCTATAACTTCAAAGATCAAGTCTGTTTTAATTGAGAAATAAGTAAAAGTCTTGCTCGGTTAATATGCGTCATTGCGCCCATTTGATAGTGTGGGTACGCTCTATAATGTTTTACTGAAACTGTATCACCAGGATTAACATCCTTTAATTTAATAAAATTAAATGTATAATCAACAACTTTTTTCTTTAAACTTAAATTATTAGATTTAATAGAAATAAGTTTTCCTATAAAATAAGGTTGAATGATAGACGACTTTAACCCACCAATATAAATTTCTCTAGTTTCATTTTTTATTTTTAATTGATTATTTACTTTGCTAGTAAATTTTGAAATTCCATCAAAAATATTTAAATTAGGATCCAATATAGAATTAACTAATATTTGTTTTTTATTCTTAAAAATAAAAAAAGGTAATTCATTTTCAATTTCAGAAACAAAAGCTTTAAATAATTTATTTTGGAATCCTCCAGATCTGCTTTGATTTAAAAGATAATTAAACATTTGCTCTGGTTCTTCTTGAGCATATTTTTTGTATGCAAGAAGAGCGCATTTTTTAGGTATGAGTGTAAAGTTTGTTTTGGAAAACGTCAAAACATTTAGTTGCTCATCGATTGCTGACAAGACTTGCATTAGACCTCACAATAGGTGTGTCCATCTCAATGGATGGGAAAGGTTATTTTAATAGTTGCGCGGAAGAGCCAATTTTTATTCCCATTTCTCTGCAAGTTCCAAATGGCAATTCTATTACCAGATCAGAGAACTCATTGTTTCCAATGGTTTGAGTAGAAAACGGCTTTCCATGATGAATTTGAGATACTTTGTTTTTATAACAAAAAACAATATCAAGATCGGATGGAGTATTTTGCATCCAAAATTTATTTATTTTGGGAGCAGTATAAACAAAAGACATGATTGGTGTCGGAGGTTCGACAAACATAAGTCCCTGACTTTGCTCTCTTTCAGAGACTGCAAGAAAGCTTTCAAGAATATTATCTCCTAAGACAATAAATCCGGTTTTCATTTATTGGGTTTTCCCTCATAGAAATTAGAAAGATCTCTAAATCTTTTTAGCTCAATCATTCGTTTAAGACGTTCTTTTTGTTTGGCATCAAAATCCATATCATATTCAGATAATTCGCCTTTATCCAAAAGATCAACGAATTTTCCTTCAAAACCTTTTCCCTCTAAAGTTTTTTCTAATCTATTTATTTTTTTATAATTAGAATAAATGCTTTCTTTTATAGAATTTGATAATGATTTTAATTTTGCAAAATCAAGATCTTTTTCAAGACTATCCATGAATTGATCAATATTTTCTAATAGAGGTTTGCAAGAATTATAAATATCAAGACGAGCTCCAGATGTTTTATCAAATGGATTTAATTTGTGTTTAAGTTTTCCTACCCATTTATTTAAAACATTTTCAGCAAATTTATTCATGCTCGCAAGTTCTTTAAAAGATTTTGCATCCGTTTCATTTCTTTTGTTTGCGAGCATTAAAATATATTTATATTCATCTATAATATTTTTCATTATAAGATCTGATTTGCCAAATACTACATCGTCGCCACTTTTTCCAGCATTGTTAGCATTGTTTTCATATTCCTTAATTAAATTCATAATTCTTTTAGAATCTGAATTAATAAAATTAATTAAATATTTTTTAACATCATCAATGATGGCTGTAGTAATGGGTAGCATTTCTGCAAAGATGTCCAGCTCTGTAATTTTTTTTTCGGTCTTTTCAGCTCCTTTATCTTTTTCAGTTTCTTTTTCTTTTTTTTCTTCAGGTGGCGCTAAACTAGTAATCGTTTGCTCTATAAACACCCATTGTTTTTCTATTTTGGACCAAAGTTTGGAGCTAACGAAAATGCTTTCAGGGGTTGATTTAACAATTTCTTCTTGGAAATTTAAGATATCTCTATACATGTCTGCGCATGCGGATAACATAGACATTCTGTATTTCTTTATTTTAGCCTTGTCGCTATTTGACAAAGAAACATTCATCATTCTAGACATAAGCCGACTCAAAGGATTTGATCCATAAGAATATAAATTCAATGCTTGAACTTCAGCAACAATGTTATTCGTATTCATCACTCTTTTTTGTCGCCTATTTTTAGAATATTCTAGTTGTTTAGAAATAATCTCATGACCGACTTGAGCAAGATCTTTGAATTCAAGGGCGAGCATAGAAAGAACACTTGGAACTTTTTCTGGAAGAGGCTCTTGTATTTTAGATTTTTCGTTGCTGTATTTTGAAGGATGCCCGTTCATCATTTTTTTAAGATTAATAACATCTGAAATAAAATCTGAAGTATTTTTATTCCATTTTGCTTTAGCCTCTCGAAGAGCCTCTTGAGCAGGATCGGCAGATTTTGAACGAGCAACTTTTATCATGTTAATATGCGTATTTATAGCATTGTTAAGAATTTTTCAATGTAGCTTCTTTTTCTCGCTCCTCTTCGCAAGAAACGCAGGTTAGGAAGTATGGGTTAAAATCTAATCTTTTTTGAGAAATTTCTTCTTCGCAATCCTCGCAAAGACCGTATGTTTCTTTTTCGATTTTCTTTAATGCATCATCAATTTGCATGATTTTGTTATGAGAGCGAAGGGCAAGGTGCTTATTTGTTTCCAATAAAATTTTTGCCTGAATGGCATCGACTTCATCGCCAGAAAAATCAATTTCTCCAGTTGGTTTAATTTCTTTTAATAAAGTTTTTTTCTCTGCAATAAGTTTGGCTTTTAGTTCTGCGTAGTCTTTTTTCATAGGCTTTCTTTCAAAATTGTTAGTTCTTCCAAGGGAACTATTATGGTTGATTTCATTTTTACAGTTTCATCATTCAATACATTTTTTATATAAACTAAATAAGCGTGATCTACGGGACAATCAAGCATAAATGCATTTACTAAAAAATCTTTATAAATTGCTTTTTTCGTGATATTTGAAAATATTATTTCTTTTCTGTTTATTTTTGGAGTTTTTATTTTCTTTAAGTAAAATGGTCCATTTACCGCCAATGGAATAAATGAAGTCTTTTTCTTATACAAGGAAGAAGCCTCGTCTTTCGATGAGGCTTCCATATTCATACTTATTAGTTTGTTATCTTCGTTTAATGAAGAGCAAACGAAGAAAAGGGGTCTTTTCTTTCGTCGTGCCATTTTAACCACCCTCGAACGATTTGCAATGGTCTATCTTTTCTTTTAGAAAGGTTTTTAGCTTGCCATCAAGAGCCAGCTGCAAAAAATCCCTTCCTTTTGACATTCCAATTTCTTTGGTCCAAATATTCATATGTCTCCGTGGGGGATGATTTTTCTTTCTAAAAATTCCAAAATTATTAATTTTTACTTCTACGCCGCTTTTCAGATCGTTTAAAAATTCATCAAAAAATACGTGAAGAATTGATGTAATGCTTTTTTTATCAATTGATTTTGGAACTTTCGCTCTCACCATTTTATAAAACATTGTTCTATTTATTAGCTTATTCATTTTTCAAAACTTTCTATCACGCCGAGCAATTTATTTCTTTTTTCTTTTAAAGAATTAATTTTTAATAATTTAGCATCTATTTTTTTTATTTGATCTTCGGCTAAAGCTACAATATCTTCTGAAGAAGAAATATTGCAGTTTATGCAATTCTCTATGAACTCATTAATAAAATCGTAATCTAATTTTTTTCCTTTAAATTTAGAACTCATCTTTCTTTCTCTATGCAAACTAAGAATTTTTTATAATCTTCTTGATATTCGGTGGCTCTATAAAAACTTGGATAAATGTCTTTTAAGCTTTCAAGAGCTGCAAGAAATGTTGCCTGAAGTAAAATAGAGCAATTTCCCCAATTTTCAGTATTGACATTAAAATAAATGTCATTTTCAATATACTGATTTCCTGCCCAAATGCAATAAGCGGGGTTATCTTCCAGATGAACATATAAAAATTCTTCCCCATCATCTTCAGATATTAAGCATGTGTAAAAAATTATTATTTTTTTATTTTGTATCTGGCACTCACATCCATATACCCGAGCTTCGTGTTCAAGATCGTCTTCAGAATACTTTATCTTTTCTTTCAAAAGAAAAGAGTTATCTGTAATTTTTAATTGATTTTCATTTGACGCAAGAAGACCAAAATTTCTAAATATATGTTTTATGATTTCTTTTGTTAGGTTATTATTCATTTTGAAATATTTTTTATAGTTGATAAAATCTCAACAAGATCCGGTATTTTAAAATCAAGGACTGGCATTTCTTTTAATTTCTGCTCAATTATATCTTCGAAGTTCGAATTATCAATGTTTTTGATCCTTCTTCTTGAAAGCTCTTTCATGCAAAGAATAGAAATTTCTTTATCTAAAGATAGATAACGACAAGAAACAACTATTTCGCAAATTTTGTTTGTAGAATAGTTTTCTATATTTTCTTTTATAATTTCTAGGTCAAACATTTTTATTACTTATAGAGTGTGGTGATACCATTCTAACTTTTACTAAAGTCCTAAGTTTTCCAAATCTTTCTGATTTTTGAAAGTAAAGTTTTGTATCAGTAAATAATTTACTGAAATTAATAATATCTCCTTGGATAAGGATATCTCTCATTACTTCCATTGATTTAGTAAGAACAATAATAATATCTTGTTTGGGAATAAGGGGGTGCCTCTTACAAACTCTATTAATCAGATCTTCATTATACTTAAGAGAAATCTTAAGACTAGAGTTAGCTTCTTCATATACTTCTTTGTGAGGAGAGGTAAAGTAAAACGGTATGACTTTAAGATATTTATTCATGTTATGTCTTATATATCCAAAGAGTATATAAGAGAATACCTTCTCCCCTATAACTTCTTCAAAGTTATATACCCCCTCATGTTTTGTCGAGAGATTTCTGTTGATTAAAAAAAGAATTCCAAGAAGGAATATGGTAGCATAGTTTGTATGGAAAAAGTCGTAAAAAGTGCAGGATTATACATCGCTACCCTTAAGGCAATTGTCTTAATAACTCAAAATGCTCATTGGGTATCAAAAGGCGATAATTCTTACGGCGATCACCTTCTTTTTGAGCGTCTTTACGAAAAAGCAACAAAAAGTTTAGATGCTGCCGCAGAGAAGATTATTGGCGTTTTTGGAGAAGGTTGTTTGAGCTTCGAGCTTCAGAACAAATATCTGTTTGGCGTTCTTTTAACTTATAAGGATTTTGAGGGTCAGCCCGCTCATATGTGCCTGGCAATCGAGAAAGGCTTTTTAAAGCTAAGCCAGAGGCTCTACGAGCTATACGAAGAAGAAGGCGTGATGACACTTGGTTTAGATGATTTTCTAATGAGCAACGCCTCTGATCATGAAGAGGCTGTTTATCTTCTTCAACAAAATTTAAAATAAATTATTTACTTTCTAAAATATTTTTCAATGCAATATATGTATTGATATCTTCTTTTAATGAAAGCTTGGTCAAAGCGAATAATATTTCGCCCATTATTTTTGATTTTGCTTGCTTTTCCGAAGTGTCAGCAATTAATTCATAAAGTTTAATTTTCATTGAAAGCTCTAACAAAACTTCTTTTACGGAAGATGTTTCAAACTTATTGGCTTGCTCAGCCTGCTCCCAAAGATCTTCAAAATGTTTAGTCATTTAAATTTTGACCTATCAAATTCAGTTAAAAGAAATGCAACGCCAAAGCCGCAGAAAACACCAATTGAAAAAATTAAAACAATCATAATTAATACATATCAGAAAGTATAGAATTTGTGAGCCCGTAATCGATCAAAACTAATCTATCATTTACTTTTCCCCAAGATGATGCTCGAACAATATCCCCAATGGGCATTGCAAAATTTACCATTAAATCCATAAGCTCTTGAACAAATTCATTTTCATTAAACATTTCCATATCTGAAACAGGAAATATTTTTTTATTTTCAATACGAGTATAAAGATAATTTCTTAAATCTTCTAAAGAAAAGCCGGCTAGAATTTTAAATTGACCTGCACTTACTTTAGTAGCCTTTTGAGCAAGGATCCAAAAATCATTGGGATCGCTATCTTTTACATTTGCAACTAAATCTTTGTAATTATTTTGGATAAATCCATCAGCCTCAGCATTATTTTGAGCGATACCCTTATCGTTTTTTGCAAGCTTTAAAACATATTCGGGACTATAATCAAATGCAATTCTCGATGAGCCCGCTTTTAATCTCGGAAAATTAGCAATACAGAATTCAATACGAGATTTGAATGTTTTAAGATTACTTAATTCTTTTAATTTTTCTTCAGGACCTGATGCGATTTTTTGTAGATATAGATCTACGCTGTCGATTAGTTCTTTGTATTTCATTTATGTTATGC